>WBZR01000123.1_pt1 | contig 135233 bp, 120 predicted proteins | sample 5204231 | NCBI WGS metagenome assembly WBZR01 (sample SAMN12412403, study PRJNA552823) | activated sludge metagenome | isolation source: activated sludge from anammox sidestream of wastewater treatment plant... | place: USA: Virginia | collected 2017-08
GGTGTCAATTCCATTCTTAGACCAATATCCGACCATGTTTCCCTGACTTCGGACAGCAATTTCTCCAGGGGTATTAGGCTGGACAGATTTTCTTTGTTCATCCAAAATTAAGATATCTACATCCGGGTTAAGAAATTTAAAAAGAAGATCCTGCTCGGATAATAGTGAATTAGTTCTAAAGTAAGTTCTTGAAATTGAACCTGCCTCCGAAGAGGAGAATGGGTAAACAAGAATTGAGTTTTCTGGAAATTTCTGTTGAAATAATATAATATCCTCCAGATCAATTGAATCACTGCCTGCGACAATTACCCGTAAATATGGCAAATCTAATCGGTTATAATCTTTTGATCCGGGAAGAATCTTTTTTAATAAACCCGATGGAATTGGGACAAATGTGATCTTGTTTTCGGCTAGCCAGGTTTTTATTTCATCAACCGACTTATCTTCATAATCATAGAGTAACAAAGTTGCCCCTGATACCAAAGCTCCAAATAAAGGGGCAATCGACCAGGCAAAGCCAATTGGAAATGGCATGCAGATTCGGTCAGATGGGCTAAATTTTAACGGCAAAATTGTGTTGTAGGCCCGATACCAAAGACCGTTTTGACTGATAACAATTCCTTTTGACTTGCCTGTGGAGCCCGAAGTGTAAAAAATGGCTGCCTGCTTATCCATTGAATCATTGGATTGAGGTTTGTTAATAGAAAAATTTTGATACCAGTGATCGAGCATAATCACTTTCGTGGAATCCTGAGAGATTTCCTTAGCTAGTGATTCATATGTATTATTGGTGATGATAACAGCCGGTGTGAGATCTTGAACAATTGACTTGAGGTAAGGTGATGGACTATTGGGATCTAAACTTGCATAAATTTTTCCAGCTTTTAATGTTCCAAAAAGAGAAAAAATTGCGGCTGCTTCTTTATCAAACAATAAGGCAACCACATCTTCTTTCTCTCCTATTTCTTGCAACAATCCATTCGCAATTTGATTAACAATTGAATTTAACTGACTAAATGAATAAACAAGACCCTGATCGATTATAGCAATCGAAGCTGGATTTTCTTTCGACCAATAATCAATATATTCAGTAACAGCCATCCTATCTTCTTCATGCAGAATGGGAGAAAAATCGAATGGGGGTGGAATCGGGCTCCCGATTCTAATTTCATTTAGGCTCATTATTATTTTTTATTTTTCCAAAAAAAATGATAAGTGGAAAAAAGCATATCCGATCCATTTAGGGTAAATGCTCCAGAGCATATTGCAGGTAGCGGCCTTCCCAAAACTCGCTTATTTCCATTTCCCGATCCAGATAACCTTTATTGAAGGCCCATTTTTGATACTCCAAAATAAAATTCAGGTTAACATGGCCATCATCAGTAAACGATTGCCAGCAATAATTTTCAGCCTCTTCGGGTGTAGATTTTGTGAATTCAGCCATTAATGAGACATTTTTGGCTGTTTTACCTTCATTATACTGTCTGACTGCCTTTAGGAATGCGACCATGAAGCGATCTCCAGCTTCCGGGTTGTCTTTTATTATTGTCGGGCCGAACATCACTACAGCCAATTGACTATTAGGGAGGTTTTCCTCAAAAGTTTGCCAAACAACCGCTTTGCCAGTTTCTAGTGCGCGGTTGATCCAGGGATCTGACATAAATGCTATATCTACTGCTCCGGTCTGTAAAGCTTCAAGACGTGAAGGACTTGGCATGTCAACAATTTCAATGTCACTCGTACTTAATCCATAAGGTTTTAATAATTGATCCATTGCATATTCAAAATAAGTAGCTTTTGGAATAATAATTTTTTTTCCTTTGATGTTTTCTAAGTTATCCAATTCCCCAGAATTAAATAAATCCTTCGTTGCCATCCAGGTTGCATAATAACAATCCGCGTTAGGGTTCACATATCCTTTGTCAGCAACAATTTTCAATCCAATGCCCTCACTCATCGCTGCTAAATTGGCTACATCGACGGGACCGCCGAGAATATCAATTTGACCGGTAGCTAAAGCAACATTCGCTTCTTTTTGTTGGGAAAAATTTATAAGCTCAACATCAAGCCCTTGTTCTGTGTAAAACCCTTCGGCTTCAGCAAAATAAAATGGGGCATATCCAGTATAAGCCAAGACTCCGAGTTTTAATTTGATGGGTTCTTCGGTAACATTTGATTCGGAATTGGTTTTTATTTGATTTTGACTGTTAATACTATCCTCTTGAGTTGTTTGAGAAGAACAACCCGAAATAATAAATGAAAAAATCATTACACTGACGATCAATGATCTTTTTAACATTTTAAATCTCCATATCTAACTTCGAAAATAATTAATATCTAATCAATTCTACATGGTTTTTCTTAATATTGACTCTAAATGATTGTTATTATAAATAATCTGCAACCTGGTAATGATAAAAATCGTCTTTAATTCTAGAAACGAGGCATATGAAAATAATTTTGAATTTTACCCCAACGGACTGCCTGAGGGTAATTATGCCAGACGAAATTGATAAATCGGGCATATTGATTCATTAAATCATCATTTTTTGCATTTCGATCTGCCAGACTGCTTTGCAAAGGAGGAAGAATAACCGTTTGTAGGCTGCCATCTGGTAAACAATATCCAAAATAGGGGATGATTTTGGCATTGGAATTAAAGGCCATATCCGCGAAACCGTTTTTAACTCTGTAAGCACGCCCACCCACGTCAATCTGATAAGGTTTCCCGTAAGGGTCAAAACTATCACCAATAATGTTGATAATTCCACCACCTGACAATATTCTTTGGCCATGCAGAGCGATTTCAGCGTTTAACGTCGAACCGATATACTCATGTGCGTCTTTGGGCGTAGCGTGGTATTCACTTTGCGAAAAAGAGATCCGGTAGCTGATGGTGAAAATATTAATGCCCAGACGGACACTCAAGGGTATGAGCCTGAGAGGAGGAGAAAATCCGTGAAAAGAGAGGAGAATGACACCATTCTTTTCATTCAAAGCATTTGTTAAAATTTCTAATCCTGAGACAGGAAAAAGTTGATTAATATCATCCTGAGAATAAGAAGCAAGGATATTCCCAAAACTTGACCAAAAAGGCCAGGGTGATTTGGATAATTGATCAACCTTTTCTAAAATATCTTTTTTAGCATGATTGTGGTTCTTTTTATCGATGTAGTAAATTAGGCCATAGTTCAGATTGGTAATCGTACTTAGTTGGAATTTCTCTTCGATATTTGTGGTGTCAGCCTGGATGCTGGTTAGCCATTGTTGGAATAAGTTGAATCTGGTCCGATAAAAAAGGGTCCTGACAAGATTGCTTTTACTCCAATTCACCATCCAACGTTTAGCCTGCTCATAAGACAAGTTGATAATTATTCTGGCAATCAAACCATCTAAAAAATGATAAAAGTTAGTAGCAGAGTATTTACCGGAGAACATTTTTTTGAGAGAAAACTTCTTTTTTCTTGAAAATTTCTGGTCAGGAGATTTACTTATTCCCTTTTGACGGAAGCTTTCCACCTGAAATTCACTGGGAGCTAAGGCATGCAGGTTTGAATCATCGGTCAATAAGGAAATGAGATGAGAGATAGTCGGGGTTTTAAAGAAAGATTGAGGAATTGTTTTTGATAGAGAATTTTCCACCAATAAAATCATTTCCAGGACAGATAATGAATCGCCACCTAATTCGAAAAAATTATCCTGAACACCGATTTCATCGAGATCGAGGACTTCCCGCCAGATGGAAGCAATTGTCAATTCCGTTGTAGATTGTGGAGGAACGAAAACAGAGGATAGATGGGTTCGTTCTTTTTTAGGCTTTGGAAGTAAAAAGGTATTTACTTTACCGGAAGCGCTATAAGGGAATTGGTCTACGATCATAAAGGAAGAAGGAAGCATATATTCTGGCAATTCGTTTATTGCAAAGTCTTTGATGTCCTGGGTGCTTGCCTGGAGACCATCTTTCAGGATCAGGTAAGCCAAAATTTTAACATCTCCATTTTTGCGTTTATCAGCGACAATGGCGACATCTTTAACAGAGGGAGATTTTCGTAAGATAGCATCAATGATCGAAAGATCGACTCGAAAACCACGAATTTTCAACTGTTTATCCTGACGACCGAGGAATTTCAAATGATTATGCTCATTGAGAAAGCCCATATCGCCGGTGAGGAGAATTTTTCCACCGGGGATTTCAGGGTCATCGATCAGTCTGCTGGTGTCAATTCCATTCTTAGACCAATATCCGACCATGTTTCCCTGACTTCGGACAGCAATTTCTCCAGGGGTATTAGGCTGGACAGATTTTCTTTGTTCATCCAAAATAAAGACATCAACCTCTGGAACTGGAACTTCGAAAAAGAGGTCTCTTTCGGGTAGAGATGAACTTGTTGTGTAAAAGGTTCGGAACATATTTCCTGCTTCAGATGAAGAAAAAAGATAAACTAAGACAATTTCTTTAGGGAATTTTTTTTGATATAAACGCACATCATTTAAGGTAAATTCATCAGAACCGACTGAAATAAATCTTAATTTTGAATTTGAAAATAGTTTCGTTTCTTCTATTCCTGCTAGAAATTTCTTCATAAAACCAGCAGGCACAGGAGCGTTTGTTATTTTGTTTTCTACAAACCATTGTTCGATTTCACCAATTGATTTGTCAACATAATCATAAAGGATCAATGTTCCCCCATTTATTAACGTTCCGAAAAGGGGGGTAGCAGACCAGTTCAATCCTACTGGGAATGGCATACAAGTTCTATCGGATTGACAATATTTATATGAGTTTATATTATGTAAATTTCGATGCCAAAGTCCATTATGGTCAAGAATGACACCTTTAGATCGCCCCGTGGATCCTGATGTAAAAAAAATACAAGCAAGCATATCAAAAGTAATGTTTACTTCAGGTGCTTCCGTTGGAAAATTATTTAACCAATTATCAATAATGATCACTTTAGCGGTGTCGGGGGTGATTTCTTCAGCAATTGTTTGATAAGTCTTGCTGGTAATAATAGCTCCAGGTTTTAATTCTTCGCAGATTAATCGCAGATATGGAATAGGACTTTGTGGATCAATTCCTGAATATGCTTTTCCTGCTTTTAAAATACCCAATATTGAAAAAATAGCTAAGGCTTCTTTCCCAAATAATAGAGCAACAGGTTCTTCTTTCTTGCCTAATTTATTTATTAATCCATTCGCAATTTGATTGGCAATGGAATTTAATTCATGATAGCTATAGGAAACTCCATGGTCAATAACGGCGGTTGAATTTGGGTTTGTTTTGGCCCAATGGGTGATGTAATCTGTGATTATTCTTTTATTCTCAACTGAAAGAAGAGGAGAGAAATCCTTTGTGGGAGAAATAGCATTTATGAGTGTTGGAGTCAATGTTTTCATATATATATATTACTTAATCTTTTACAAATATGTTATTCGAGATTAATTGTTATTTGCATTTTTTAAATATTGGTCATCCCAAAGCATATTTAAATTTAATTTTTGGTCAATATAGCCTTTTTCAAAAGCCCAGTTTTGAAAATCCAGAATGGTGTCTACGTTAACATATCCATCTTCTGAAAAAGATTGCCAGCAAGTTTGGCTTGCTTCATCTTTGGATGATTTGGTAAATTCTGATAAAAGAGCAACGTTGCGATCAGTTTTTCCTTCCTGGTATTGTTTTACGGATTTTAAATATGCTGTCATAAAACGATTTCCTAGTTCAGGATTATCTTTAGTGATATTAGGGCCAAACCAAACAACTCCAAATTGAGCATTCGGAACAATATTTTCAAACGGCTGCCATATGACGCCACTTTGTGAATTTACAGTACGTGTTATCCATGGTTCACCAATTGCAGCTATGTCAATTGCGTTGGTTTGTAATGCTTCCATACGAGCAGGTGTTGGCATTTCAACAATTTCAATATCCGTAGTTTTAAGGTTAAATGTGTTTAATAATTTCTCAAGAACATATTCATAATAACTTGCATTAACGGAAACAAATTTCTTCCCTTGTAAATTGGTTGAATCTGCTTGACTGTCAATATCAAAAAGATTCTGACGTGCCATCCAGGCGACATAGTTACAATCTGAGTTGGATTTAATATAACCTTTATCTGCAACGATTTTTATTCCCGTATCTTCATTTATTGCTGTTAAGGTTCCTATATCCAAAATTCCACCAGACACATCAATTTGTCCTGAAGCCAAAGCAACCAATAAATCCGGTTGATTTGAAAACTCAATTAATTCAGCCGATAATCCTTGGTCTAAAAAATAGCCTTCAACTTTACCAAAATAAAAAGGAGCGTAAGAAGAATAGGGCATGATTCCTATTTTTAATGATATTCGTGCGGAATCGTTTTTTTCTAATTGTTTATTTGTTGAATTGAGATTCAAATCTTTACTAGCAAAATCTGATGATTGTCGCACGCAACTTGATAAAAAAAATGCAAAAATTATGAAAACTATTAATAGATTTTTTTTCAAAATAACCTCTCTATTAATTAAATAAATTGAATTAATTTTTTATAAATAAATATTATTTGATTATAAGGGTCTACTCCCCCATCCAGGGGATTAGTCGGCGAGTAGATTTCTCCAGTAGATAGTTTATCAAAAGTCCGAGCAAGGAAATCACAACCAGTACAACATATATTTCCCCTACCCTGAATGTTTGCCATCCAAACCAAAGCAATACACCCAAACCGCTTTTAGCAGAAATAATCTCAACACTGATAGTTATAATAAAACCGGTATTTACTGCCATTTTCAATCCCGCTAACATAGACGGAAGACTGCCTGGAAAAAGAATATGAGTAAAGACGTTTTTTCCTGTCACTCCATAATTTTTTCCGACCTCGAAATAAATGCGGTTAATCTGATTAACACCATTTAATGTTGTAATTAACATAGGAAAAAAAGCAGATAGAAGGATTGCGACAAATTTAGAACCTTCTCCAATTCCGAAAATAATCATTAATAATGGAAAGATGGCGATTTTTGGAATGGGGTATAAGGCTGCGATCCAGGGCGTCAGGAAAGAATTTAATTTTTGCCACCAGCCCATCATTAATCCCAGGATGGCTCCGAGTATAGACCCACAAATAACACCCCCCAGGAAACGAATTAATGTTGCGTTAGTTGCTTCAAATAAAGCACCATTTTTAATTAATCTCACAAAAGAAATCCAGATTTTTGTGGGAGGTGGGAAAAAAGTGGGTGAGATAATCCGATAATGAGCGCTAATTTCCCATAATATCAAGAAAATTATTAAAGTCAAAAAAGGAACTGTGAACGAGCTTTTTCTAATCTTTGACAGCATTAGTGCATTCCAATTTCCTGAACAACTTCATCATGCAACATTCCCCATATATGCTGGCGGATATTCATCGCGTCAGAACCTAAATTTTGTCTTTGTCTGGGGCGGGGGTAAAGAATGGGGATGTCTTCCAATAATCTTCCCGGACGGCCACTCATAACCAGAATTCGGTCTCCGAGGAAAATAGCTTCTTCAATATCATGCGTAATATAAACGACCGTATGACGCCTCTCTTGCCATAAGTTCAGGAGTTCTTCCTGCATAACAATGCGGGTTTGGGCATCTAACATGCCAAAAGGTTCATCCATCAAAAGTATTTCGGGATCTGAAAGGAAAGCACGGGCGATGGCGACTCTTTGCCGCATTCCTCCGGAAAGTGTGTGAGGAAAAACGTCCAGGAATGTTTTAAGACCAATTTTTTCCAAGAAATCTTTTGCTTTTTCAGTGCGAATTCTTTTGTCTAACCCTTGCATTTCAAGACCAATGGCTGTATTTTCAAGGACCGTCATCCAGGGGAACAGACCCTGACTCTGGAATACCATTGCTGTCTGAGGTCTATCATTATTTTGATGAAAGAACTGGTAATTCCCAGATGTCCTGGGAATCAATCCAGCCATAATCCTTAACAACGTAGACTTTCCACATCCGCTGGGTCCGACAATACAAACAAACTCACCTTGATATACTGAAAAACTAAGGTTTTGAAGAGCTCGTAAGTTTTGTTCTTTTGCTGAAAAATCTTTATTCAGGTTTGAACAGGTAAAGACTAATTTTTTTTCTAGATTTTCTTCGGATGAGTTCTTTTCTTTTCCCAATTTTTCATACCAACATAATTTGTGATTTTTTAAGGCAGCCAGCCAGATAAGTCTCGGTTTATTATAACCTCCAACTCTTTAACTTCATCTTTAAATTTTGTTTTTAATTCTCTGGCAATTTCTTCGTCTAGTTTTGGATACTGGACCTCAGGAAATAGCAAAGAATGAATCTTCTTTCTAGCCCCAGGGTTGATTGTTTTTCGATAAAGATTGCTTAAAAATGTTTGTTTAGCTTTCCAATAAAACCTGATAAACCATTTTTCTGCTTTTTTTGTAGCGGCGTTTGCTTTTTGAAGTTCTAACTTTTCATTAGGATTGATTTCCAAAAAATCAAGCAATGCGCTTATCCTATTTTCAAAATTTTCAGGGTGTAAATCTTCCTGAAGTAAAAAGAAAAATTGATTTTTACTAAAATTTTCTAAAAATGGTTTCAAACGACTGGCATAACAACTGGCTCTCAAGTAGCCATATTTTCCATTGCCTGTTCTGAACAATTCTGGAAAATTTTCAGAAATTCGATGATTTTCAGCCTGGATGGCATCAGTGAATGTTAAGTTTTCCTGACCTAATCGAACCCGGTGCCAGTAATGGGAATAAGCCCTTGAAATGGGATCACGAAAGATAAGTGCAAATTTTAACATTTGGTTCGGATATGCTGCTCGAATGCGGGGTGCAGTTTTTTCACTCCAGGTTAAATATACCGGAGTTGCTTCCATTCGGGCGGGATACTTTTCGGAGTTCTTAAAAAAAGTTTCTTGATACCATTCAAGTCCATGTACGAATTTATCATCATTACTAAAAAAACCAGTTTCTTTTACTGGAGAACCATAAACCTGATAGTGATTAGCCAGAATATTAAACAGGGAAGTGGTTCCAGATTTTGCCGCCCCTAATATAAAAAAATTAGGTAATTGGTTGTTATTGACCACTTTTTATTATTTCCGTTTATTAAGTTTTTTTACTAACGGGCGAAGAAGTTTCTTCCCCCAGGCTTTGAAAAACCATAGCCGCCCGTCGTGAAATCTTCTTAAATGGTAAATTTTAGGAGTCGCTTCACTTTTATTCCAAAGGAACGTGTATTTCATAAAACGCACATTATATTCGGGTGGTAAGGTGGCGAGACGGAGGTCGCTTGACCATAACAATTCTCTCAAGGTCACCTGATCTTGTGGAAAGCCAGCTTCTTTAAATGATTCTTTCCAGGATTCTAAGAACAGGATTACTTCAGGCATCTTACGAAAAAGAAAAACACCCGAATTGTATTGAGGGAAAGCATTCGGGAGATCTAAGCGCCAATTACGGGTGCGCACAAATTCATTCCTGCGATGGGCATGGCATAAAGCCACATCAAAGCGGTCTAAAATTCGAAAAAGGTCTTGAACATCCGTATTTACTGCGGTATCAGTATCCAAATATAAGGTGCGTTCAAAAGGAGTAGAGGTCAGATAGTCAATTTTCGAGCGCCTGTGAGGATTAGCAACCACATCGACCGAGGCAAAAGGATATGGGGATTTTTCGAAATTAAAGCCGCATTCTTTCCAGTTTGCAAATAGATGCGTGGGTATTTGCGGACAGAATCTAAGCACCGATTTGGCAGAATTCACCGCTGCTTTAATATATTTTTTTCCAGTGGCGATATAAAGTATCCCAATTTCATTGTTAGAAAAATCTTCGTTCATGCTCTATAACCTTTGCCATTTAACATCCGCATGGACCCAGCCATTCCAAGGGAGATTGAATTGAGATAATAAGCTGCCATTGTCGTAAACATCAAATTCAACAGGTTGATCAAGACGATAAAAGGTACGTGATCGACTCATTTTTCTTTGGCCGGCTATCTCGGCTTCCAGATAATATTTTCCCGGCGAAAGAAAATTGGCTGGGATGGCCGCCTGAAATTCGTAGGTGCCTGCTTCGGATGGAAGGTGAAATTCTCCGGTTTCTTCGAAATCTCGGGAGACAAAAATCGGATCAAAATTTGTGCTCAAAACCCTGATTAGGAGATGTGGTTTATACAAATTTTCCTTTTGATGGATTTTCAACCGTATATAGATCTGATTTGAGTGAGGAAAAGAACTTGCCGGTTCTCCATTTTTATCACACAGATAGCATTTAAGGATTTGAGCATTTAATGCGTGATTGACCTCAACTTCTATTGATGAATCTAATGTTATACCTTTCTCAACGTACATTTGGATGGCTTTCTCGGTATCTCCCATATATGTTAGTATTCCATTTTCTAACAGCATGGAGTTATTACAAAAAGCCTTTACTGCAGCCAGGTTATGGCTGACGAACAACACCGTGCGGCCATCTCTGGCTACAGATTCCATCTTGCTTAAACTTTTGGTTTGAAAAGCAAGGTCTCCAACCGCCAGAACTTCGTCAATTAATAAGATCTCAGAATCCAGATGCGCAGCGACTGAGAACGCCAGGCGCATCCGCATGCCGGTGGAATAGCGTTTCACCGGGGTATCAATGAAGTTTTCAACCCCGGAAAAATCTACAATCTCATCAAATTTATGATCAATCTCATTTTTATGCATGCCTAAAATGGCACCGTTGAGGTAAACATTTTCCCGGCCGGTTAGCTCGGAGTGGAATCCTGTCCCAACCTCGAGAAGTGAACCTATCCTACCGCGGAGGCGAATTTTTCCTTCTGTTGGAGCAGTCACTCTAGCCAAAATTTTTAATAGGGTGGTTTTTCCGGCACCATTGGCACCGATAATCCCAATCGATTCTCCATGCATGATTTCGAAAGATACGTCTTTTAATGCCCAGATGGTATTTCTTCTTTGTTTTTTTTGTTTTTTATTTACAAGAAAATTTTTTCCTGATCTTGCTAACTCAAGGATTTGATCCCTTAGCATATCGTTATTTTGTTTTCTCTGAATCAAAAATTGTTTTGAAAGGTTATTCGCTCTAACAGCAAAATTACTCATAATTCCCTTTAAATAACATCCGAAAAGGTTAGTTCCATTCTTTGGAAATAGATCAATCCACTGATTAATAAAACTATCATCACCAAAATCGAAATCCAAATCAGCGGACTTAATGTCATATCTTTTCCTAATAAAGCCCAACGAAAACCATCAACAACCCCAGCCATTGGGTTTAATCCATAGAGAAGTTGGAATTTCTCGGGGATCAAAGAGCTGGAATAAGCAACCGGTGTGGCATACATCCAGGCTTGCATGATAAATGGCAAGGTGTATTTGACATCCCGATATCTGACATTAATTGATGATAGCCACAAGGCTACTGTTAAAGAAGTAAATATTGTGAATAATATCAGAATGGGTAAAACCAACACTTTAATGGTGAGCGGAATATGGTAATACCACATTAAAAGAAATAGGATAATGAGGGCGATGAAAAAGTCAACTAGACCACTCAAAATAGAGGCTGCAGGCAGGAATAATCGGGGAAAATAAATTTTAGTAACGAATTGTTGGTTGTTCACCAGACTGGATGAAGCATCAGACAGAGCCCGTGAAAATAATTGCCAGGGTAACAGTGCTGCATACGAAAAAATTGGGTAAGGGACACCGTCTGAAGGAAGATTGGCTAATTTCCCAAACACGATACTAAAAATTACCATCGTCACAATGGGCTGAATGACCACCCAGGCAGCTCCTAATAAGGTTTGTTTGTAGCGTACTTTAATATCGCGCCAGACAAGAAAATAAAGCAGTTCACGAAATTGCCACAATTCTTTTAAGCGAAGATTGAACCAGCCACGTGGGGGTTCAATCTCAATTTCACTCAGAGGTGGGTGCTCAATTTGGTTTGAAATCACATTTTAATCCTGTGGAAAACAAAAAATCTAATATCCAGCTTAGCCGGGTAGTCGGAAATTATACTATAGATGATTTTGGAAAAATTTATCGATTCCGTTTATTGTTAATTATTCTCACAATCAGAAAAAAATTATTGAAAATTGCACATTTTTGGAACATAATCTGAATGATAATGAGTAAATTTTCCCTCCCTCAAAACAAAAATGTCTTTAGCAAAATAAATTTTTGAGGATTTACAACCTAAAATATAAACTTCATCCTGATTTTCCAGGTCAATTGTTTCTTTGAAAGGAAAATACACCGAGATGATATCAGTTTCTTGAATTAAGGTAAATTGAACTACTGGAAGCGGTGTATCTAAGTTCAAATTTTTCAGTTCTGAAGCCTCTCTTGTAATAGGATAAAAAACATAACCATGTAATTTTCTCGATTTTTTATTCTGCATCCACGCTTCCATTTGGGATTTTTCATTATCACGATAATTCATTTCAGGATTATTAATTATTTCCTGAAAGGAAAGAGGGTTAGAAGAATGAGCAAAGACCGAATATGTTATTCTTTCAAACAGAATTGGAATGGATCCGGCGATTAAAATAATACTAATGATTACTGCCCACATTATCCGGTTTTTAGCTGGAATGGACGTTGACTTTTCTGTAGACTTTTCAGGCGTTTCTGAGAAATTGAGGACTTTAAAAAAACCAGCGAAATAAACTAATAGTATCACCCAAATAATCGGAATGACATATCGACCACCAGAGGTTCTTCCAAATGAATTGGATAAATGGATTCCGAAAAATAAAAAAATAATACTCAAGGCTGGGTAAAAATTCTTCCTGAATAACCAGATCAGCCCGATGATCAGAATTAGAAACTGAATCATCAAAAGGATCAGCCCAGACAATGGGAGAGTTCCGCTCCAATTTTTCTGCCAAACTGATCCGGTAGCCATGAGTGTGTCTCGTAGGGAAGTGATGTTGATTGTTGTTGGCAAAATTAATATGGAACTCATGACGTTGTGAACAAAGTGAGCCGAGAACCAATTCAAGAAAGGTTTGGTCAGGTCGTTCCTTCCACTGGATTTTTTTTCTTCAGTGGATAATTCTTCCAAAAATTGATTATTTCCGAAATCGCCGTTTTCTGAACCACTTAAATTTTCAAGGCCCCAACTTGAATTATCGTTACTCGGCGCTGGTTGCTTTTTACCGTTTTTTTCATTAATTTTATTATCGGGCAATTCCTTTTCTTTAGGTTGGTAGCGAGTGTTGATCACAAAAAGAACTTTATTTGAAAATGGAAGAGAAGCATTTTGCCCACTGACCATATTTCTGGCATACCAGGGTAAAGTAAATAACAGAAATCCCAATAAAATGACGGCAGCTATGCCCAGACCTTTTCGAAATTGCCGGCGATATTTTATTAATGCTATGAATAACCATAGGGGGAGCAAACTCAAAGCGCTATAGCGTACATAAGCTGCTAATGATAGTGACGCTCCCACCAATAAAGCGTATTTGGTAGAGTGAGAACTATCCTTTAGCCATCGAATCGTGAATAATAAAACCAGACTGAGAATAATAGCCAGGGGGAAATCGGTCAGCATCTGAATGGGTGTGGAAGTGGTGATTAAATCATTGCTGCTGATAACGTTGAAACCCCAAAAACCTATCGCAATCGCTGAGGTGATCCCCCAGGTTCTCTCATTCAACTCCGCACAGATCAAGTAGATAAGAGCCGGTAAAACTGCAAAAAGAAATGCTTGCAGATGCATATTACCGGTATAATCCTGTCCGCTAAAAAGGTGAAGGATTGCCAAAAACATGGGGTAAAATGGGCGGTCCAGAGGCTTTCCGTTATTTAATCCAAAACCTATTAAGGATGATTGTCCCTGAAGATCGAATTTCTCGGCATCATAAGCAGGATAATAAACCTGATTGGGAGGAAATGGTCCGGGATTAAAGTAACTCGGTGTAATTTTGTGAGAACCCCAGACAAATCCGAATACGAGAAAAAGCAGGAGAAAAATAACAAGGTCTTTTCTCCTCCCCAAGAGTTGTTCAATACGGTCTTTCAAAAAATGGTAAATAACTCCGATTAAAAGACTAAATATGATTTGCCAAACTAAAATAGGGATTCCGATTTCCCACCAAAAATCCTCAGAAGTATGGGTTGGATAAAGAATCGCGGATGAAATATAGAAGGCAATTAATACGCCCAACGTGAACAAAGCCGGTTTCCAGAACTTACGAATACCGGTTACGATCCATTTCCGCTTTTGAGCGCCATAACCGGGTTGAGTTATTTTTGTTAAAAGAAGCCATTGCAGGGGAATTACGCCAGCCCAGAGACTGATAGGAAGAAATCTTTGAAACACTGCAACCATTTTGTTATTTAATGAAAGAATGATGAGGACAGTCCAAGCTGTCCAGCCTGCCAGGAAACAAAAATACTGAAAGCGACTGTTTTCCAGGAATTGAAAAAAGAGAAGATGAAACTTACTTTCTTTTCGATTGAGAATTAACGTAAAGACGAGAATACAAATTCCCAAAACTGGAAGACCAATAAAAAATAGACGCCATTTAGAAAAACCGAGAAAAATGACATTCTTGGGGTCGATAGGAAGCATGGATAACCAGAGCATTACACCCAGGCTCTCTATAATCGTGATGAGTGAAAAAATCTTATATAATTTCTCGATACGCATAATTGAAGAAGGTTTTAACTCTTGAAACTGCTTTTTGTTATGATCACTTCAAGATGATTCTCTTGAAATTCATTTTAACAGGTAAACTTTTTCAAGTAAATAAAGTCTATTCTGAAATTTATACCAGCTACTCTTCCCCTGGGACAAATTCAAGTAACCACCAGCGATGTTGGTCGGGGTAATATTTCAAACGGGCATAGCCGGTGTCTTTGAATAAAAAGTCAAATCCCTGCTCGTTGACAGATGGCTGGATCCCCATCATTGCATTTAATGCAAAATTGAGAATGCCGCCATGCGCTACCACCAGATATGAGCCCGGTCCGCGGCGTACGAGGTTCTGCACGGCGAGTGTTGCGCGCGTAAAAATATCCCAGGCACTTTCTCCATTGCCGGCTATGGGTGTATATGGATTGCGCATAGCTGGTTTGGGGTAGCGTTCCCGGGCGACTTCAAATGGTAGCCCCACTAATAAGCCATTGTCTACTTCCATCCAATCCGGTTCATCTTCTACCGGCACTTGCAAAGCTGCTGCGATAATCCGGGCGGTCGCGTTGGCACGCTGCAGTGTACTGGCGATGATGGTATCGAATTGGAAGCTGCGTTCGAGGAAATCCTGGGCACGACGCTGCACCTGGGCACGTCCCGCGTCTGTGAGCGGCGAGTCGTAGCGCCCCTCGTGCACGCCTTCATCATCAGCACGAGAACGGCCATGGCGGAGCAGAGTGAGGAAGAGAGGGGAAGACATATAATTATTATAGGTTCATTTTCGTTATTGAGTATTGAGTATTGAGGGGTGGAAAGGTTCAATCCTCCAATCGCTTAAATTAAGTTTGAATCTTTGCCCAACCTTTCTTGTTTCTGTTATGAGAATCCATTCTGTTTATCTGCACAATCCGGTGAAAGCGTACAGGCTTTCCGGAAACATAGCGTATAAGATTAGGAAAAAAACAGGTTAGGATAATTGTTTATCAAGAGTGAGGCATGAAACAGAATCCGTGTATTTTTCTTTTCTCTAAGGTGTAAGGTTTGCTCTGGTTTCATTGTGCGGATTGAAGCAGATTTTGTCACTGGTAAATTTCTTATCTTGAATCTGGATTAAAAAAGCATTATCATAATTTTTAAATCGTTGATTTACTGCATCAGTTAAATCATTCACCATCCAAAGAAGGCTGAATAGTGTTTTCTTTATTTTCTTAAAGGAGAAAATTATGGAAAATCATTACTTTTTTGTAATTGTTGGCTCTGGAGCTGGTGGTTCAGCCATGGCTAGAGATCTTTCTTTTTTGGGTAAATCAATTCTGATCATCGAGAAAGGAAAAAATGAAAAGAAAGTAGGTACATTTCTAGACTCACTGCGATACTATGATGCGAACAAATTAACTAAAATACCTAAAAAATCTAAAGAGGGTATGATTATTTGGCGGACATTTATGGCAGGGGGATCAACAATGGTTTCCATGGGTAATGGGGTGCGCTGTCTGGAAAGAGAATTGGCGAATTTTGATATTCATTTGTCTACCGAATTTGCATATGTAGAGAACGAATTAAGTGTTAAATCCATTCCTGACTCGTTATTATCAACAGCTAGCCAAAGGATTAGAACTGCTGCACTTTCGTTTGGACATCAATTTGTGAATATGCCTAAGTTTGTTGACTTCGAAAAATGTAAAAAATGCGGTCATTGCAGCTTAGGTTGTATTTATGAAGCAAAATGGACCTCCCACAAACATTTGGTAGAAGCTTGTGAACATGGAACAGAAGTGTTATATGATACCGAAGTAGAGCGTGTCTTTATTGAGAATGGAAGAGCAAAAGGGGTGGTTATAAAAAACAAAGATGAAGAGCAGTTGATTCAAGCTGAAGTTGTAATTCTTGCTGCGGGAGGAATTGGTACACCGATCATTTTGAAAAAATCCGGATTGACAAATGCTGGTAATCATTTATTTGTGGACATACTTGTGAACACTTATGGCCAGACAAAAAACTTTGGGATGTTGAATGAACCACAGATGGCTTTGGTTAATTTGAATATGCATGCTGAAAATGGATTCTTACAGGCAACTTATATTAACCATCCAAAAGAAGTGCGGTTAATCGAATTAGGAATGAGTGGCTTTATAATGCCTGACAACCGGATCATCGGCATTATGACAAAAATTAAAGACGAAGCTTCGGGCGAAGTTTTTATGGATGGTTCAATTTCAAAGCAGGTTACCGAAAAAGATCAAGAAAAAATTGACCTGGGAACAAAAATTTCTGCACAAATATTGATTGAAGCAGGTGCTTTCCCAACATCGATCAAGAATTCTATTCCTCAAGGAGCTCATCCAGGTGGAACTGCTGCCATTGGCCAAATCGTAAATTCAAATCTGGAGACAGAATGTAAAAACTTGTTTATTTGCGATGCCAGTGTTCTTCCTGAAGCACCAGGTTTACCTCCTATCCTAACGATTCTTGCACTAGCTAGAAGGTTGGCTAAAGGATTAATAAAGGATTTAACCTAAATCCAACTTCTTATAAAAATATGCCTAAAGATAACCATTAACAATTTGGTGATGAAAAGAAAGTTTTCGAAGCTCGTAAGCTATTCTTCCCCGGGACGATTTCAAGTTACCACCAGAAAAGAGCCGGACCTGCGGCGAACCAGTATCTGCACTGCAAAGGGTGCTCGAAAAAAGATATCCCAGGCGCTTTCACCATTGCCGAAATCGGATTGCAGAGGTTACCCATAGCCAGCCTGGCGTAGCATTCCCGGATTACCTCAAAGGGTAACCCCACTAACAAAAAGACCCAACTGAGCAATTAAATCGTTGGGTCCAAAAGGTAAATATCGGGGATTGGGAGATTAAAACGCGCCTTTGCGCCTTAAGACAGCCCAAACGGTGCGGGCCAGGATTTGCAGATCGAGCCAGATGGAGTAGTGCTGAACGTAGTAGAGATCGTCTTCGGTGTGCAGGTGCATGGGGCGGTCGCTGCGCCCGTTGACCTGCCACCAACCGGTGATGCCTTGCGGCACGGCGAAACGTTTACGCTGCCAGGGCTGATACTCATCCACGAAGTCGGGCATTTCCGGGCGCGGACCCACCAGACTCATACTGTTGTTGAAGACATTGAAGATTTGCGGCAGTTCGTCCAGGCTGGTGCGGCGCAGGAACTTGCCCACCCGGGTGACGCGCGGATCCTCGGGCGTTTTGAGGATCCGCTGGCCATTCTCATCGCGGCGCTCTATCTGTGAGCGTAAGACTTCAGCGTTAGCTACCATCGTGCGGAATTTGAGCATCGTGAACAGCTTCCCGTTTTCCCCCACACGCTGCTGGCGAAAGATAACCTGCCCGGGGCTGTCCAGTTTGATCGCGATTGAGATGATCCCCATAACAGGCAAGGCGAAGGGCAAGGCCAGGCTGCAGACTACCAGGTCGAAGGCGCGTTTGACCATGCGCTGGTACTCGTCCAGGGCGGGTGCGCGCAGATCGAGCATGGGGATGCCGGCGAAGTCGAACACCCCGGCTTTGTGCAAGGTGAGCGAGAAATAATCGGGGATGACCCACACGCGCACCGGCAGATCGTGCAGCTCGGCCGTGATCTGGGTCAGGCGTTGATGTGCGGACATGGGCAGTGCGATGACTACATCGTCGATCTGCTCGCGTTGCACCAGCCTGCGTGCCTGGTCAAGATCCCCCAGCACCCCACCGTTCGATTGCTTGCCGGCGTCGTCATCCAGATAACCGGTGACGTGCATCCCATACATGCTCTCGAGCTCTATCTGCTGACCGATGCGCCTGCCAGCGCTGCCGGCTCCCAGGATCAGCACCTTGCGCATCTCGACGCGTTTGGCATACTTGCGGAAAACCGTCAGGCGGAAGATGCTGCGCCAGGTGAGCAGCAGAAGAAACGCCAACAGGGCGAAGATCCCGAACTGGAAGCGCGAGATATCGCGATAGGTGAAGTACAAAATTCCGGCGGAGGTGACGCTGGCCATCCCACTGGCGATCGTTAGGCTGCCGAACTCGTCCACCACGCGGATGTTCTTGCGCCCGTCGTAGATGTTAAAGACCAGCAGCACCAGCACCCACAGCAGTGGAAAGACGATATAAAGCACCCAGGGGATGGATTGGCGCGGCAGATCATATACATAAGGCAAGCGGTTCGTCCACTCGCGCAGAAGGATCGAGAGGTAGAGGCTGAGGGCTACCAGAATGCCATCCAGAAAGATGGAGAAGACCGCCACATTGGTTGAGAATCGCCTGAACATGAAATTATGCTCTTTTTTTTGATCTATAAATCATTTTTCTAATAGTTTATAAAATAAATTTTCATAATCGTCAGTCACTCGTTCCCATGAATAATACTTATTAGCTCGAGCACGGGCAATCTCTTTATACTTACTTATTGTCCTAGGAGAATTTAAAAGTGTTTCTAGTACAATTCTCAAACTTTCTGCCCCAATTTTTCCATTATATGAAAACCCAGCATCCCCAATAGTTTCTAGATTCTCTTTTGTATTATTTACAATAATACAATTACCAAACCCCATCGCTTCTGTCAATGCGGGGTGGGTGCCACCTACACTGGAAGTCTCAATAAAAATTAATGAGTTTGATCCTAATTCATGATAACCTTTTCCAAAAACATAACCAGTAAATATAATTCGAGAATCGTTTGCTGATTTTTGTTTTAATGATTTTATATATTCTTCTTCATATGAAGCATCACCAACTATTACGCATTTAACGTCTGTCTGTATATTTTTAAATGCATCGATTAAGTGATGAACACAGTTTTCTGGGACTAATCGTCCTACAAAAAGAATATACTTATCTTTTTTAAGATCAAATTTTTCAAGCGTTTCTCCAGGAATAATAATCTCTACTTCTGAACCATAAGGAATGTAGACCGGCTCGATTTTAAATCTATTCTTATAATAATTTTGAACAACAACACTGTCCGTTATGAAGGCACTAGGAAGTTTAGTAGCTATTAATTCAGCAAGTTGTATATATATTTTTGCTAGTAAAGGCCATTTTTCTCTTTTCCAATCTAGTCCATCTACATTTAATAATGTTCTTGTCCCAACAATTCTTGGTATCCATGTCAAAGGGCTGTTTCCGGCAATAAAATAAAGAGCAATATCATATTTTTTGAAAAGAGAATGAATTGAAGAAATAAATGAATGAACGATTGTTTCTAAATATTTATTTTTTATCGTTCCATGTTTAATCAAATTCATCCCTTTATAAATTGATTTATCAAAAGGATTATGATGCGATCTACAATAAACGGTAACCTCGTGACCTCTTTTGACTAATCGCTGTCCCAATTGCTCAACACATGTTTCAAATCCGCTATAGCTAGCAGGGATTCCACGGGTTCCTAAAAATGCAATTTTCACTGATAACCTATTTGTTAATTATTGAACATAAATTTAATAATTTATGTTCAATAAAGATTCATATAATTTTTCTACTCGAGAAACATAATTATGTATTGTAAAGGACTCGACAACTTTAGCTTTTCCAACATTGCCCATTTTCGTTCGTAAGTTCTCACTTATTATTAATAAATCAATTTTCTGAGTAAGTTCATCGACATTTAAAGGTGATATTAAAAAACCGGATCTCCCATTTTCTACTTGTTCGACTGCTCCTCCATGGTTAGTCGCGATTACTGGTTTTCCCAAGGCCATAGCCTCTAAAATAACAGTTGGGAAAGGGTCTGGTTTTATTGATGGTAAAATAAAAATATCAAAAATCTGAAGATATGATCTTATATCCTTTTTAAAATCTTCAATAATAATTTGATCATTTAATAAATTTCTACTGATTTTTTCTAATAAATTATCCCTTATTTGGTCTTTACCTGGAACAATACCACCAAGTAATACAAGCTTAACATTTTTCCGCTTTTTTAAAATTGGTAACATCGCATCTACTAGAAAAGATTGTCCCTTCCATAAATTTATTCTTCCTATCATCCCAACTACTAGAATTTCATTATTGATATTCCAATTTTTTTTTATAGAATTTATTTCTAAATTATTCACAGTTTCGAAAAATGAAAAGTCAATACCATTATGGATAACAATTATTTTTTCTTCAATTTTTTTTTGTGCAGCAACTAGATTGTTTTTTGTTGCTTCTGATACAGCAATTATTGTAGATGAAAATTTATATAAAGTATTAGCAATTAATTTATTTAACCATTTAGGCGTAGTGATAATTTCTCGTACATGCCAAATATGGGGAATATTTTTAAAAAATAATTTTACAAAAGCACCTGAAATAACTGCAGTACTATTTGAATGGATTACCGAAATACTTTCTTTTTTTATTATCATACATAAGAAAATTATTGAGGTAAACAATCTATACAGAAAAAGTACCAACCCTGGAAAAGTAAAATATTTTCTTCGTAAAACAGCTAGTTTTATAATGTAATATTTAATATTTAATTTTTCCAATTCATTTGATAAAAGACCATCATAATTTACGTCATTTGGTAAGACTATTACTGGATTGTATTTTTTTTTATCTAGTGAAGATACCAAACGTAAGAGAGAACGATCAGCACCATATAATTCATTACTCGGATGTATAAAAAGAATATTTTTACGAATAGGATTCATAAATAAATAGGATTATTTGTTTTGAATAAGGGAATCATAGTAATTATCTAAATTTGATATATATTGACTTAATGAGAATAATTTTATCGCCCTTTCTCTACCGGATTTACCAATTTTTTTTCGTAAAACGGGATTATTTAATAAATAATTAATCTTTTCAATAAGGATTTTATAATCAATTTTTTTAGGAACAGATATTTTTGAATTTACTATTGAATAAAGAGGTCCCCCTTTTTTTTCATTTTTATCGAGATATACTGTTGGTTCTATTAACAAACCAGTTTCTTTATCGATTACAGCTTCAGGAATTCCGTCAATATTTGGTGAAATTGTAGGAACTTCTGCTAAAGCAGCTTCAATTAAAACATTTCCAAAAGATTCTGATAAAGAAGTACTAATAAATATATCGAATTCTTGTATCAGTTCTCTTACATTATATCTCCAACCCAATAAAAAGAATCTCTTCTCTAAATTTAATTTAGAGATTTCTTTTTTTAAATTTTTATAATTTGGACCGCCTCCAATTATTACAAAAACTACGTTTTTGTTACTTTTACAAATTTCCTTTGCAGCTTTTAATAAAATATCATATCCTTTCTGAGGAACCAATCTTCCAACACTTCCAATGATCAATTCTTGGCGTAAATTAAGTTCTAACCTTAATAAATTCATATTTTTAAGGTTAAATTCTGGAATTAAATTATATAAAACATGGACCTTTCTCGGATCAATTCGATATCGATAACAAATTAACTTTTTAGTTGCTAGAGAATTTGCTAAAATTCCACTAGCTTTATGAAACATAATTATATTTAACAAAAAATCCAAAGATTTAGTGTTCCAAACGGTACCATGTTCAGATGCAATAAATATCGGTATTTTTGCTAAAACAGCAGAAAGTCCCCCCCATGAAACCCCTTTGGAATTATAACTATGAACAATTTGAAAATTTTGTAATTTAAGCCAATTCACCATTTGAATTATTGTGTTTGGATCATATTTATATTTTCTTATCGGTTGAAATGTAAGATTGTGGAAATTAACTATGAACTTGAGAATTTGAGGGTCACTGGAAGTTGTCATTAAAAAATGTGAGAATTTGGAGAAATTTCTATTGTGCAAGAAATCAATTAATATTTTTTCGACACCCCCTAAATTAGTCAATGTTGAAACATGGCAAATTTTTGTTTCCATTATTATCTTATCTTGAAAAAACAACTAATAAAAAAATTTAAAGATAATCGACAGTTATTTATCATAAATATGAGAAGAAAAATTATTAATAACTAAATTATTAAACCTAAGATTCGAAGCAATTTACGATATTTATGCCATAAAAGTCTAGATTTAAATTTTTTAAAAATCGTATATTCGATTTTTTCAAAAAAATTCAATCTCGGGTAAAAATTAGTTTTAAAATCCCTCAAATCCTTATAAATAAATGATAAATCAATAATATCAAAATTTATTCTTTTATGAATATGTGAACTGAATTTTCCATCCGTATACTTATTAAAGTTATCCTTCATATTTATTAACTTTAATTTGTAATTCACTTCATTTTCAACAGATGTCTTGTTTTTTTCTGTCCATGAGTTACGGACTCCAGATCGGTAAACAGCAGTAATGTCATTTAGATAGAAAAAAACTCCTTTAACTAAGGATAATAGGTAAATAGCAGCATCACCGACAGGAGATAAATTATACCAATGTGGAATAAAAGTAAAAATATCTTTTCTTATTACGGTTGAAACAATATCAGTTACTCCCCCACCTGCTAAAATAACCTCTGAGGAACTTAGGTAATGATTTTTTTTAAAATATCTCATAACTTTATTTTTCTTGGAACCATCTTCATAAATCCATTTTGTTGCTGTAAAACAAAGCGAGATTGACGAATCATTCTCCATAATCTCAACTTGTTTTTGTAATTTGTTAGGGTCGCACCAATAATCATCACCTTCACAAAATGCAATATATTTCCCTTTTGCCATTGGAACCAAAATTTCAGGAATAAATTTGAAACCTTTTGAATATTGATTTTCAGTCTGAATAATCGGGATAATCAAATCCGGATATTTTTCTGCATATTCTTTTACAATTTCACCAGTACCATCAGTTGATGCATCATCATGGATGATAATCTCATAGGAGAAATTTGATTTTTGATCCAAGCAACCATTAATTGCATCTCGAATATATTTTTCGTGGTTATAGGTAATAATTAATACACTAACCAGTGGATTAGACATTGTAATCCTTTCGACGAAGAGAAGTGATTGTTGAAATAATAATTTCTGTTGATTCTTTTAAAGCTGTTGATTTGATTACCCAATTCTCGAACAGATAAATCATCATGCCAATTGAGATTAATAAAACAAGTTGAATAAATAAGGAATACGAAATGAATATTTTTAAGAAAATTAACAATAAACCCATTATTGCTGCCGTCAAAAATGAAAAAGAGATATCTTTTAATTGTTCAAACATTGAATAATCCACTAACCTACCTGAATAAAAACTATTTAATATGTATGCAACAATAGATGTGCCAATCTGACCGTATAATAATCCCTCAACTCCCCAACGATATGTAATCAATATTGAAAAAATTATTATCACCTTTTTTACTATTTCCAGTTTGAAAAATAAATCTGACCTGCCTTTTACTTTCAGAATGTTCAAATTCAAGACATGAAGGGGATACAATAGCCCTGATATGCACAATAATTGAAAAAATGGAATGGAAGGAGCCCATTTTTCTGTCATTAGAAATTTGATTAAAGGATCAGCAATCCCAATTAATCCAAACATTAAAGGGAAATGAAAAAATAAAGATACGCTTATAGTTTTTTTATAGGCTTGTTTTAAACGATTTGTTTCATCTTGCATAGGAGACATTGCTGGAAATAAAACCCTTCCAAGAGAAGAACTAGTTGCATTGACTGCAGCTTGCTGCATCGTTAAAGCGCGTGTAAAAAAACCCAATTCAGTTACAGAGTAAATCTTACCAATAAAAGTTTGATAGATATTTTGGAAAAAAGTATCCAATATGCCGGAGAAAAGTAATTTTGAACCGTAAGGGAACATCCCGGTTAATGATAGGAGACTAAATTCCAGTGATGGTTTCCAATTGCTTGATACCCAGAAAATAATTGTTCTTATCAAAGTGTTTAAAACAGATTGAATTGCAAGACTCCAAACCCCCCAACCTAAATAAGCCAAAGCGATGCCAACAAAACCTGAAATAATTACTGACATTAAATTTATTTTTAACAATGCCCGAAAATTCATTTGTTTTGTAAAAATCGAAGTTTGAACTAAAGCGAATCCATTAACAAATATGTTAAGTGATAGAAATCTGGTTAGGGGAGTTAATAACGGCTCGTCAAAAAAAGTGGCGATAAGTGGAGCAGAAAAAATTAATAATAGCGTAAGAATAAGGCCAATTAAAACATTGAAATAGAAGATGGAACAATAATCCAAATGGTCTGCATCCTTTTTTTGAATTAAGGCAGAACCAAAGCCGCTATCTAAAACCGATTGTGCTACTGCCATAAATAGAGAAAGCATGCCAATCAGACCAAATTGTGCTGGTTCTAATAATCTTGCCAGGATGATCGAGACAATCAGTTGCACCCCTTGCAGACTGAAACGCTCTGAAATACTCCAAAGCATACCATTTATGGTTTTTTGTTTAAGATTTACCATGAAAGGAATTTATAAATTTTCTATAATTAAAAAAGGTCTTCGATAAAATTCACCTGGGAATTGGTTTAAATTATAAAAAATCAATTCGGTATTTAATTCTTTAATTAAATCGAAGTTATCAAATTCAGAATTTCTATTAATTTTTGTAATTATTTCTTTTTTTAGATCTCTATAGTAAATTTCTCCATATTTATTAATGGTAGGGAAAGAAATTTTGTTAATCGTCCAACCCGATTTTGTACATAAATTCGAAATGTAAAGCACTTTACTAATATCATCATTTGTATTAACAATTGGTTTGTCCTTATTACCTCCCCAATTTGAACCAATTTGAAAATAAATTTTATTATTTTTGGCTTTTAGCAAAGTTGTTAAATGGGAAATTGCATAGGATGAAAATTCACGAATATTATTAATTACTCCATTATCAAAATCAAACCCTGCATGATGTAAAACGTTTAGATGAAACATAACATCATGTTTCGGTAAAGAACCAATATTTGTTGAATTTATTGATATATTCTCTACAAATATATTTGAGATTTTAAAATAACTCTTAATTTCTTCGATAAACTGACAATGTTTTTGATTTGCTTCATAAGCAACAAATTTTACTTGAGGGTATTCTTTTGCTAAGCTTAAAGAAAAAAATCCTATATTTGCTCCTAAATCACCAACAATATATCCATCTTTTAAGTACAAATTATCTTTTATAAATTTGTATCGAGCTGTATCTCCACGCCATTTTTCATTGATTAATTCCTTATAATTTAATTCTTTTTGAACAAAAATTGGAATATTTTGATAATTGGAGTGTTTAGATCCATCCTCATATAAAAAATGTAAAATATTTTTTAATTTATTTCTATGAAAATTCATATCGAGATCTTTGAAAATATAAACTCCCTTAATTCAAAAAATATTTCAAAAAAAAACAAACCCACTGTATCCTTACGCAAGTATATATCTGAAAATAAACTTTTTATTATATTTAGTATTTTTCTATCCTTTTCATACCATTTTATTTTTTGGCCTCGTATAATATTTTCCAAAAACCCCCCAATATAGCTATACGGTTTGTTGTATTTTATTTTATTTGGAAGAGGCAAAGTTATAATTTCAGGAAAATAATCATGAATAAAAGCATCTAATATTAGACTATGATTATCAATTGTTAATTGTAAAGGTCCCCAAAATCTTGGGTTTATTTCTATAAAATAAAAAATATTTTCCTTTAAGAGCAAATCAACCATGGCCAAACCATGAAACCCTAATTTTTTAAGAATTTCTTCAAAATGTTGAGAAATTTTTTCAGTATGGATTTTTGCTGGTCTTGCTAATATAATGGATTTACCGTTAGCTTGTTGAGCTAAGTTTTGTTGGGAGTATTTATAAACCCCTCCATTATTTGAAAAATAATATAAAAGATAATAACTTTTTCCATTTACAAACTCTTCAAAATAATAATCATTAATATTTTCATTTTTTTGGAATATTTCATATTCTATTTGATTAAATATTAAATAAGGATATAGTGAATTTTTTCTGTTATCAATATTAGTTTTTGGTTTTGCTACAAATGGATATTTCAAGTTGAGAGAGATATTAATTTTTTCAGGTATTGTTATTCCAAATGAATTTACAATTTTTGAACAACTTTGTTTGTTGGTGATGTTTTTATACAAAGAATAATCAACTAAAGGTATAACACATTTTAAATTTGAAAATATATCAATATTCTCCAATAAAAAAATATTAAAATACTCAGAGGTTGGGCATATAATTAATTCGTTAATTTTTGTTTTTACTTTTACCTGGTCAATACAATTAATAATTTCTTGTAAATCCAGGTTATTATTTTTTCTTATTGATAAAACAAATTTTTTATATTTTGTCCTAAAAATAAAATCATGTTTTGTCCTTGCAACAATGATTATTGGTAATTTTAGTTGAGTTAATTTACGGCAAAAGGCAATAACAGCTCTTGGATTTGAACCACTAAATATAATAAATGACTTAGTAACGGGATTCATGAATAATTAAGATAATTTGGTCATTGATAAATTATTGAAAATTATGTCAACAATTTTTTTAACAATTTCTTTTTCTAGATCTGAATAAATCGGTAGACATAAAATTGTCTTCGCAATTTCTTGAGCTATTAAAGGGTTGTTATCAAATAAATAAGGTAAATTCGATAAGGAGGGATAAAAATACCTTCTCGGATAAATTTCAAAGGTATTCATTTCTATCTTTGTTTGAATTAATACTTCTTCATTTGAAAATATTATTGGATAGTAAGCATAATTATATTCAGTGGATTTTGGTAATTTTGGTCTTTTAACAGGAATTAGATGTAATAATTGATCGTAATATAAACTATTTGTTTTTCTTTTGAAAATGTTCTCAGGTAAATACTTTAAATTACATAATCCCATAGCAGCATGAAACTCTGAGTTTTTACCGTTAATTCCAAGACCCCAAAAATCTTCTTGTCCTTTGTGCCCAAAATTCCGCATGTAGCCAATTCGATGGGCTACCTCATCATCCTGGGTAATAATAGCTCCGCCCTCAACTGTATGAAACAATTTAGTTGCATGAAAACTCAAAGTGGAGATATCGCCATAGGATACCAATGATTTATCTTTGTACTTCACCCCAAATGTGTGCGCAGCATCATAGATTACTTTTAAATTATGTTTCTCTGCAATCTCTTTAATTCTATCTACATTGCAGGGGATCCCATAAACATGAGTTGCTAAAATAGCAGTAGTTTTTGGTGTTATCGCTTGTTCAATAAGATCAGGATTAATACAAAGCGTATTTGGATCAATATCTACAAAAACAGGTTGACACCCTTCCCAAACAATGCTGGATGTTGTAGCAACATATGAAAAAGGAGTAGTAATAATTTCTTCCTTTAAATCCAGAGCTTTTATTGCTATTTGTAACGCAATCGTTCCATTGGAAACAAAAAATAAGTGTTTAACGCCTAAATACTCTTTAAGTTTTCCTTCTAGTTCCTGAACCAAAGGACCATTGTTGGTTAATTGATTTGATTCCCAGATTTTTTGCAGATAATTAATGTATTCATCTAATGGTGGTAGAAATGTTTTTGTAACTGGTATCATTGAAATCCCATCCAAACAAATTTTATTCGAGAATTTCTATTTTACAAGTGAATAATATTTTATTTAAATTTAATTCTGCCAGGATTTCAAAAGATTCGCACGTTCCTGCCAGATTTGGGGCATGAGCGGTGGAGACATCTGCGGCACGATCTCCATTGCCATGGCGCTCATACGGAATAAATTAGGCGCGTATTGCAGGTTCCCGAAGGTGCCGGGACCGAAGACACCATACAGGGAATAGCGTTGGATAGTATTTTCACCAAGAGCGATTGCTTTTGCAGTTTCTCCGCTGGCGGCGTAGTATTCCGCCCATAACCATTGAGTGGTGAGCAAGTCAGAGTTGGTATTAACATACGCCAGACCAGCGTTTTCCAAAGCTTGGCGGGCACGCGGTAGTTCTCCCATTTCGAGGTAGGCTTCTGCTAACCCGTTGTACGCCCAGCTATATTGTTTGTTGGCTTCAAAAAACCTGAGGGTTTCAGACGAGGTAATCGACTCTGGCTGCGGTTGTCCGGCCTGCCAGTGGGTGAGGGTTTCCTTTCGTAATGCAGTTTCGTTCCAGAAATTGGAAGTGAACCAGGCTGGGCTGAGCGTCAAAGCCTGTTGGTAAGCAGCCTGGGCTTGCGTGTTGGCATTGGATTGCTCGTAAAGAATGCCGGCATTCACCCAGTAAAAGGCAACTTTCGGTGCTAGTTCGATTGATTTCTCCGCAGATTGAAGCGCTTTTTCGACCTGATTGTTCTGAAAGTAAAGCGCCGCCAGGTTCGCGTGATTGAGCGCCCAACCGGGTTCGTTTCGGATAGTCGTTTCCAATTCCTGAATGGCGACCTGCAGATATGGGTCGGGATGGTTTTGCGCCAGTACTGCTGTGATCAGTGCCAGTTGCTGATGAGTCAGGGCGTTCCGCGGGTCTCTTTTGACTGCCCGTTGGAACAGGTCATATGCCGGCTGCCATTTCTCCTGGTTGGCTAATTCGACTGCCTGGTAATAAGGGGTAATAGCCCAGATGCCCAGCCAGGCGAACCCGATCAGAAAGAGGACACCCCAGGGGCGCGATTTGGATATCTGAGCTGAATGCGAGGTTTGCACAGCCTGCGGTGCGATGGCTGCACCGGCGAGTATCGCCAAAGGCCAGAGCATAGCGGGTTTGGTATGGTAGGCATCGAACAGATTATGGCCGGCTGCGGAAATGATGATCGCTAGAATCGAGATGAGAATGAGAAGATCTTTGGATTGCTGAAAAGTTTTTCGGAATAATAAAAAATAAGCTATGAAGAATAGAATGGCAGCCACAATCCCAACGATGCCCATCTCGCCTAACAGGTTGATGTAAATGCTGTGGGCGTGTGGGTAAACACTGTCCGGAGGCACCGAATTCCAAATCAGGAAGGAAGTGCCATAAGTGAAAGGTCCCTGACCGAAGAGCGGGTGTTGTCGAAAGGCTGCGAAGGCTGGTCCCCAAAGAGTTGTGCGAGATGTGAATATATTCCCGTGGGTGGGATGGATGGCTTGTTTGTAAAGAATATATCCTGCAAAGGTAATTAGTCCAAGAGCTACCAGTAAAAGAACAATGAACAAGGCTTTATTAGTAAGGATATTCGTAAACCATTTTCGAATAATCTCTTTGGAGGTCACTGAAAAGTAAATGCCCCATACCACCAGACCAAAGAACATCCCCAACCAGCCACCCCGCGAAGAAGTCAGGTAAAGCACCACCAGACTGAGGAACATGATGATGGCGATCCCTATTCTGGCAATTTTCTTTGTAGATCGAATTAAAAGAACCGCACCAATGTGAAAACTTAAAAACAGAAATGGGGGCATCAGGTTAGCGGTACCCAGACGGTAGGAAATATCCGGAAGCCAGTTGCCCGGGTTAGCCTGTAACCAGTGGAGATACCAGGAGCCGGCTTCCTTTAAAGAAAGCGTGATCACAATCAACCCAACCAGAAAGTAAGCTTTCAGAAACCAGATAATCGACCAGCCGCGACTGATCAGGTCGTAACTGAGCAGAAAAAGAAAAATCCCTACCAGCATCAGAAACATCTGATTGAGGGAGCGGCGCGGGTCGATCGAGAGGATAACAGAGGTGGTATAAACTGCCAGCCAAATGAGGATGAAAGGTTTCAGGGGAATGCGAGCATGTTGGCCATAAAACAACCAGGCGACTCCTAACAGCGTGAGCAAGGCGGCAAAGAATACCAGAAAATTGTATTGGGTTAATGAAAAGGACATCCCCACGACAAAAGTCAATAGCAGGATCGTAAGCACAACCGTTGTTTGCTTGAGTAAATCAATGCCTTTGGGTGAGAATGTAAACCTGGTCATCGTTTATCAGATAGCGAAAAGCGAAAAGCGAAAAGGAGAAAGCTGAAAGCTGAAAGCGAAAAGCGAAAAGCGGAAAGTTCAAAGCTGAAAGCGAAAAGCTGATGGCTGATGGCTCATAGTTGATGGCGAAAGGCTCAAAACTCAATGCTCAATGCGAAATAACCTAAAGAGATTCTTTGCGTTTTTGCGTTTCTGATCTTTTCCTTAACAGCTTAACAGCTCAATAGCTCAATTGTTTAGCCACTTTTTTTCCACGCTCCGCCCTTATGACATAACTTAGCTTGTGGCTCATGGCTGGTAGCTCGTAGAAATGCCATTCGGGAAATAAGGAAATAATCAATTAATGGGGTGTTGTGACACCACACTTAATTATATAGGGATCATTACAAGTTTGTTGCCAATCGTTAACCGATTGAAAGGAAGTTCTGGAATAGGCTTACTTTTCTGGAAGATCCTTGATCATGTGGATATCATTCGGCTCAAGGGCATACAGTTCAGGGTGGGTATCCTGGGTTGGGATGAAACCCTGGCTGCGGTAAAAGCTGACTGCGGATTGCGATTCAGTCGCTGAGACGTATAAACGGGTATGCCCATCGATCATGGCTTGCTGCTCCAATAGGTGGGTGAGATGTGTGGCGATGCCATGCTGGCGATGATCCTTATCGACGAATAGCGCAGCTAGTTGTGCCATGTCGGTTGTCAAATATGGACGATAGACGATAATGCCGGTCATCTTCTCTTCCACGAAAGCACCCCAGGCTTTTACGCCAGGCAAAGGTAACACGCTCGCCAAGGTGCCACGCCAGTTCTCGGCTGTGCGCGGAGGACGATCCCACACCAATGGTTGGGTGATCAATTTTCCATCCTGCCAGAGATAAATGAGCTCGCCATGCTCTGAAATATCCACCTCCAGGATGTGCTGTTCGATTTCTGGGATACTTATTTCGTGATAGGTGATCATGAATGATGCTTCATTTTGTTTGCTTCTAAAATTAATTCTACTACTTATTTTTTTAGTTTTACAAATTTATCAAATAAGCTTGACAAAAAAAATGAAAACATGTGCAGTATATCTGTATAGTTAGGAGAAAAATGACTATACAAACAACCTATACACAAGCCCGAGCGGCTTTAGTAAAATTATTGGATCAAGTAACCCAAAATAAAGAGATCGTAGTAATTCAACGTCGTGGTAAAGAGGATGTAGCAATGATTGCTGCATCTGAACTTGAATCATTATTTGAAACGGCTTATCTTTTACGCTCCCCGGCTAATGCTGAGAGATTATTATCTGCATTAGCCCGGGCTTTAAAAAATGGAAATAGATCTCAAACACTGGACTCTTTAAGGCGCGAGGTAAATCTTGAGTAAAACGAAATATTTGGTTGTGTTTGACCAAATGTTCATTGAAGATTTATGCGATTGGGTTGAAACTGATCGCAAAATTGCGTTAAAATATTCGATCTTATTGATGCTGTTTTGAGAGATCCATTTACTGGAATTGAGAAACCAGAGCCACTCAGATATCTTCACACGGGGGCATGGTCGTGAAGAATAACTCGCGAACATCGGATCGTTTATTTAGTTTGTGATGGTCAGATAGATTTTTTGCAGGCCAGGTATCATTATTAATTTATGAATCTTTTGTGTCGATAACTAGTCTTTTGTCAATCTTTCCGGGTTCAAATCAAAAATGACCGAATTACTTCAGCCATTTTTGATCAGGATATTCCCCTTCTGCCTGGTTTACAGGTCGTTTGTATCCCGTCTTCGTTTGCGCAGGAACTCGTCATAATGGGTTGATTTACGATCGAATTCATCCATTCCTCGTTGAACCCGTTGTGATATGTTGGTGTATTTCACTTCCTCTTCGTTTGACATATAAGGTCGATTTTCGAGAATAGTTTGTTTCATCAACCGGTGAGCTTCTTCTCTCCTGCCGGCTCGTTCCAGCTTCAGGGCTTTGATAGATTTATCTGCCATGTCAACTGCAGAGAAACGTTCTAATAAATCATGATTTCGAGGTTCAGCTTGCACACTGGCCTGCTCTGCATATTGGAATTTCAAGGTGGCTTCACTTTCAACAACGTTGCTGTTTTCATCCCTGGCGATAAGTTTCGCTGGGAGCAATAACTCGTTTACATGATCAGATGGGGGTGTCATTATCTTTACATAAAGTTCCAGGGACTGGTCTGAGAATAAATTGCCAGCAAAGATTTTTAATTTTCCGCTCTGGAATTCATGTGACCAGCTACCCAGAACCTCAACATTCACATGCTGCGGGATGTCTATCGTAATTTCTACGTTGGATGCTGTCACAGAGGAAAGTTCACTGAATTCTTTCATAAAAATATCCGGAATACCAATAGGGGTTTCAATGTAGTAAAAATTCCCACGTCCCTGGTTGGCCATGGCTTCCAATAAATATTCATTGAAGCCCAACCCAATTCCGAAGGTGGAGGTTGTCACCCCACGATTTGCTAACTCGCGGGCATGCATAGATAATTCTTCCAGATCGGTGATACCTTCATTGGCCTGCCCATCCGTAAGTAGTAAAGCTCGGTTGATGGACGTCTCCTCAATTTTAGCAGCCACTTCCTGACATCCGGTCAACCAACCACCACTAAGATTAGTCATTCCTTCTAATTTAATTTGAGAAATCTTCTTCTTCATGGCTGCCCGATTTTCGTTTGACATTTTCAAATTAGATGAGAGCAAATCCACATGGCTACCGAAAGCAACGAGAGCTGCCTGATCATCCTCCTGCAGCCGGTCGACTACAAAAGTTGCGGCTTGTTTGGCGTATTCCAATTTATCTCCGGACATGGAACCGCTTTTATCAATTACCAAAGCCAAATTAAGGGGTGGGCGAGGTTTTTGAATATCCGCTTTTAGGGCCTTAACGCTAATTTCCAAAATGCGCTGGGATGGAACTTCGCGGTCGATGAGGGATTGGTCGGCATTTAGATTTAATTGAATTTTATTAGTTTTAGGCATTAATTCTCTCCTTAATGTTTATAAAATATTTTTTTGGCGAACATGATAAGATCTTGGATTCGACGGGCGGTTTCTCCGTCAACAGGATATCGTAAATGCATTTCTACTCCCGGAGCTAATATGATGCGCTGCCATGTTTCTAAATCTTGTGGATCAATGAAAGGAGAGTTTTGGGGAAAAAGATCCGGCTCTTTTCCAGGAATGGATTGCCTGGATTGATAAATGGTTGAGCGATACTTGCTTTGCGTTTCCATTAGATTGGAAATGTAATCGATTGCACTGGATTGCTTCCATTCTTTGCTTTTTTTTGACTTTTCATCTAAGTCATCGATTTTTAACTGATGAGTTCCTTCTTTTAAGCGTCGTATCACCTCTTCGTCATCAATCGATAACATAATCAAGCGTATTTCTTTCAAAGGCAGGAAAGCTTCTTTTAGCTGCAAAATTAATTCCAATCGGTGCAAATGGTTTTCACCATAGTATGCATACTTTCCATCTGTGTCCGGTTGGGGGAGCAGACCCTCACTAGTGTAATATCGAATTGTTCGCACAGTCGTGTTTGCCTGGCTGGCAAGTTCGTTGATCAGAAACCTTTTTTCAATTAACAATCGTTTCATTACCTCCTTATTATATATTTATTATAATAACAGTATTACGTAATAATGTCAATATGGTATATATCATTAATATGAGTCAAAAAAATCAAGAGATGGTGATATGTGTGTTAAGGATATTAAGTCTGAAAAATGAAATAGGAATTAAGAATGATGATTTGGTTTCTTTTTCTGATCGATTAGAAATTTAATATTTTATCCCCCAGACCATTTTTAGTAATCGTTGATCCCAACCCAAGGCGATTAAGCCAATTCCAATCGTGTCGATAAAACCGTGGGTGAAGATTACCAGCCAGAGATTAAAATTACTGAAGATAAAAATTATTCCCAGGATTGCACCTAAAATCCCGGTACTGAGGATGCCGCTTATCCCCTGGTATCCATGCGAAAGCCCAAAGACAATGGAAGAAAAAGTCACATTAATAATGAGCGCCATGATACTCATACCAAAAATTTTTTTGAATTCTGTCATCAAATAGCCACGATAGATACCTTCCTCAAGTACAGCCACTAATAACCAGACAATCAACATCCATTGGAGGAATAATTTCCAATTTCCTTTTACTGCTAAGACAATACTATGATTGTGTTTCATTCCGGTTATTTTTTCAGTAAACGGTTCCAGTAAGACAACCGATAAAAGTTGAAGGATCAAACCTATTCCCAGGCCTGCTAGAATTAGATTCCACCAATGTTTTGGAGCTTCAAAACCAATTAAGGCTAAAGACTTCCTGCTATAAAGTAGCTGGATTGCAATCAGAATTACAGCAGCCAGGATGCCAATGCCTGGTTTATTTTTTAAGCCTGTGTAGATAAGAATAGTAGAAATGACAAGAATAAATAACAGATTGAGTAGAATTTCTGGATTCATACTTTTAACATTGGATGACTCGTTTCATGGTTGTTCCAAATCATTGTTCCCTTAAATAATTGTATAGGAAATTCATAATAAATAAATTCACCTTTACTGAGTATTAAAAAGAAAAATGCGAATTTCCTTTGTTTCACTCGCATTTTTCTTTGTTATTAAGTTATTTATTGCTGATATAAATCTTGAATATTTCCGATTAATCCATGAACTCCTTGTATGCTTCGCCAAAGGTTTCTGTAATGGATTTCCAGGATTCATCAACACTAGCCTTTACTGCATCCCAGGTTTGGTCAGTAGCTTCAGCAAGTTCTTCCAGCTTTAGTTTTCCTTCCCGAATCTTAGATTCCAACAAAGCAATATGTTGGTTAATTTCATACTTTGCTCCGATGCTTAACCCGGCCATTTCCGCTTCCAATTTATCCAGATGGATTTGCCAATCATACAATTGGGCTTTCAACTTAATAATGTATAAATCTCGCTCGTTCATCATCTTTCCTTTTCTCTAAATAACTTCGTACAAGACACAGAGTTTTTGATACAGAATAAAAACCAACCCTGTTTGCACTTCGTTGTTAAAGTACAACTGACCCTTCAGGATATTTTGATTCTAATGATTTAATTTAGCTGCATCACTAATTATGATTAAGGAATTTGATTATACAACTCGAAATTTCAGCGATGAAATATCCCTGGAGTTTAAAAGATTCCTGCTTTCAAACTCTTTAATTTCATTGTACGAAATTCAAGGACCAAAGTCAAAAGTCTGTAGAAAGTGTGTTACAGTCCCAAAAATCCATAGAATTGAAAATTGCAAAAAGAGAGAGTTCCGATCAAAATTGTAATTGAACAAAAACAAGCAAGAAAGGAACTCTCAAATGACAGAAAACTCCGTCACAATTAGTATAACGATAAAAGCTGGAAAGGAGGAAATAAAATATCACAAATCAGTAAATGCCAGTGAGTTGGAAGAATACGCTCAGGGGATAGCCACAGAAATAGGGCAAGAAGTGATAAAAGCGAGCATTCAGGAATTAGATAATCAGATGGTGGCAAAGGTGCCCAAAACATGGAGAAATGCAGGCACAGAAGAACGCTGGTTCATTTGTAGTCTAGGAGCAATCCACTATAAACGGCGAGTATACGTGGATGAACAAAAACAAAGACGGAAACCGGTAGACGAGTTGTTTGGGATAAAACGATATGATCGGATGAGTAGCCGGGTACAGGAAATGGGATCTTATTTGGCAAGTAATGGGACGTATCGACACGCAGCGGATCAGCTCAGCTGGCTGATCAAGACCTCGATCAGCCATAGCGCGGTCCAGCGGATGGTATGGTCAATTGGAAACCGGATAGCTGATGGTGAAGAAGCACAGCGAAACCGTATCTTTGAGAATGGTGAACAAGCAGAGCCAGGGAAGATTTCAGTACCCGTGCTATATGCTGAGAGTGATGGCGTCTGGGTACATCTACAAGGAGAAAAGCGCAAATCCGCGGAGGTGCGTGCGGCCATCTTGAGCACAGGAAGGAAATTAATCGGTAAAGATCGATTTCGTCTGGAGAATAAGCATTGTATTACAGCAATAGGTTTGAATTCAGAGAAGTGGCAAGAGCAAGTCCTGCGAGAAGCGCATCTTTGCTATGACCTTGAAGAGACAAAGCTAGTGATCTGCGGAGGAGATGGAAACCAGTGGGTACGGCATACATTCGATCGCTTGCAAATCCACCAGGAGTTTATCCTGGATCGGTTTCACTTGCTTAGGGCAGCCAGACGGGCATTTGGAGATTGGGAAGTTGCGAAAGAATATGTAAGCCAATTGCGCCAGCACGGGTTTGAAAGCGTGCAGTCAGATTTGAGGAAGTTAATCCAGCAGTCCAGCGGGAGAAAGGTACAAAAGCTCAAGGATTTTTATCGCTATGTGCACCACAATCAGGATGGGTTGCTGGATCTGGAATGTCGTGGCTATTCCTTTCCTGTCCATCTGGGTGCAATTGAAGGAAATGTGGATAAGTTAGTAGTTCATCGTATGAAAGGCAGAGGTTGTTCCTGGCGTTTACCTGGTGTACGAGCCATGCTTGCACTCTGCCGAAATGCTGATCAACTGAGGCATCATGCTTACCGTTATTTGCCTATCCATTCTCCCACAAGTTCATACCTATCTCGACAAAATTTGGATGTACAATATCCAGAAGCATTTCAGTTTCGGATGCCTGTCTTCACCGGCCCGCAACAAAACAAACCCTGGGTCAGGCAACTACACCTCCTTATCCATGGTCGCTAATCTCTCTTTTTGTATTCTATGGAAATTCGTTACAGTAACAGATAGGTTGTTAAAAAGGCGTATAGAATTGATAAAATAACATTAATTTATTCGATATAGGAAAAAACTTTGGCAGTGAATATAAATAAATAGATACGCTATGGCGAAAGATGCAGCAATCATCTTATGGGGACTAGCAATAAGCTATGGAAATTTTGCGGGACTACTTTTTCGAAAGTTAAAAGAGCTGATCGCTTGGATCCTCTTTATCTAGTGAATTTTCAAACTAAATAAGGTGGGAAGAGTTTTTTGAAAACCAGCAATAGACCCTGCCATATTATTAACAATTGAAGTTGTAGATTACTGATATTGAATCATCAAACTCTTAAAAAAACGTCCTCAAAAACATCTAGATTCAAATACTATTACCCTATACAGAGCTCGCCTACTTGTACTAATGGAACAGAAAATGTGATTTCCCCTATCCTTAGCTTGAGGTTCCTCCCTTTTAAACAATTAAATGCCATCTTAGTTTTGCACACATTTGGTTTAGTTCTATTGATAAATATTTTTTTCTTTCCTGTGAAGGTCATATTTATCAGAATTCAAATCAATTCTAGTATGTAGTCAAGTCTAGTATGTAGTCAAGTCTCTAATTCGGATATCTCCTTCAGAATATCTAGGCTTGGTATATAATAACTTTTGTTGGTATTTTTAGTTTCCTTTATAATTTTTTTCGTACAATATTGGTTATCTTGAATGGACTATTTTTTTTCGGATGCAATTAAAAAGTAAAATAAAAATATAAATTAAGTTTATTAACCTATTATCTTAACCAATCAAACTTATTATTAATTATTCACCAAAAAATATGAAAACATTACTCAGCATAATTAATAAAATTTGGGATAAATTTATTGTAATTATCTTCTCCTTTTATGTTATGTATCCACTAAGTCCAAATCTCATGCATTACTCAGGGCGTGATTCAGGAGTTTTTTGTATATTGGATCAAGGATTTTAAATGGTGAATTACCATACCGCGAGATATGGGATCATAAACCTCCTGTTGTTTTTTACCTTAATGCTTTGGGTTTGTTAATTAAAAATAATTCAGGATGGGGAATTTGGTTAATTGAGTACTTTGGAGTTTCTTTAGCCGTAATTATTGGATATCTAATTATTAAGAAATCATGTGGTTTTTTCCCCGCAACAATAAGTACTTTGCTTTGGTTATTAAATTATTTTTTGTAATTGAAGGAGGTAACCTTACTACTGAATTTACTTTACCTCTACAATTTCTTGCTATTTTTCTGGCAACAAAAATTTTTTCAAAACACGAATCTTATTATAAATACTGGTTATTTATCGGTTTTCTTGGTGGATTGGTTTTTTTTACTAAACAAACTGCCATAGGCATTTGGATCGCAATAATGCTGTTTTTGGCTATAAATGAAAAAAACAAAATTTTAAAGAATTATTATTCGAAGTGACTACATTCTTTTCTGGGTTTTTCTTAGTATGTATAGGGTGGGTTATATTCTTCTTTTTACAAGGTGGATTACCTCAATTCTGGAGTGTGGTATTTCAGTATAATTTTATTTACTCTTCTTCTGAAATAAATTTAATAGACCGATTGTCATTATTTATTAAAAGTACTACACCTTTGACAATAATAGGCTCCTTTAAATCCTTTAACACCTGTCTATGAATTTCCTATAAATACAAAAGATATACAGCAACGCATTTCTTATCTAAAATGTCATTATCTTCCAGCCGACGATTTACAGTACAATAATTGGGTTATTTATGAATTTTCTCCGAGCGTTTGTTCTAAATAGTTCAACTCATGTTATTATTTTTTAAAAATAATTTTTTGTGGTTATATTAATTTATTATGGAAGTCTTAAAGAGATAAATAAAAAGAAATTAAAAAAAAGTGATCAAATGTGAACTTGAAAGTAAAATATGAATTCTAAATGGATTAAAAAATTGAGAAATAAAAAAATTTTTTCCCGGCTACAAATATATTTGCAATCTCCATTCATCGTTTTACCAATCGTCAGTTATTTAGCTTATGGATTACTCATTCCCTGGTTGGGGTTGTATGCAGATGATCAGGTTTTTATTTGGACGTTTGAAATTCTAAAAGAAAATGGAATTTATCGATATTTTACTTATGGTGGCAATCGTCCTGTATGGGGCCTTTTCTATTCTTTTTTCGTGCCTTTACTGGGCCATAAACCTTTTGTCTGGCATATTTTTGGCATTTTCTGGTTATCGGTTTGTGGTTTATTAATTTATCAAATCATTAAATTACTATTTCCTGAACAAAAAAAGTTCGCTTTACTCTTATCGGCTCTTTTCATTGTCTACCCAGGAATGCAATTGCAATTTATTTCGCTCACATTTGGCCATATGTGGCTAATCTATTCCTTTTATTTCGCTTCAATCATTTTTTCAATTTTGTCAATTATCCAAAAAAGGAATTACCTGTTATTTACTATTTTGGGAATTATTGCCAGTTTGATTAATTTACTGGCTTTTGAATATTTTATTATGTTAGAGTTTATTCGCCCTATAATAATTTGGTTTTCATTGAAAGATGAGTATAACTATTGGCCGCAACAGATACGAAAGACGATACAAATTTGGCTTCCTTATTTCCTTCTTTTATCAGGAATTATCATTTGGAGATTATTCTTTTTTGAGTTTCAAACTGTTCGTTATCAAATCTCCATTGTTGATCAATTTAAAACAGACTTTCTGGGTACTATAGGGGGATTAATTCCTATAATCTTAAAAAATATATTTTGGTCAACTACTTTGCAAGCCTGGGGGCAACCATTTTTGAATGTTTTTACGATAGGTGAAAGCTTAAAATTTAAATTGCTTTATTTAATCTTTTCAATTATTTTGATCTTCATGATATTTATTTGGCTATATCTAATAAAATTCGAAATCACAATTAACAAAAAATCAAAGTTTTTCCTTCTAATAACAGGTTTTCTGGGACTGTTTTTTGCGGGATGGCCATTTTGGTCTACGGGGTTGGTCGTTGAGCCGACCTATTGGAATTCTCGATTTACGATGCCATTTATGTTTGGGGTGGTGTTTTTGCTCGCCGGGTTATTATCATGGATACGGGAAATCTTCTTTCAAAGGATTATCATCTCACTCCTTTTAGGGTTGGCGATCAGTCAGCAATTTTTGATTGCTAACGATTTTCGACGTGACTGGGAAATTCATAATGAAATCATGTGGCAATTAAGTTGGAGATTAAGTGATTTAGAAAAAGGCACCACAATTTTCAGCAATGATTTTCCAATAAAATATTTTAGTGACAATACTCTTTCTGCAGAATTAAATTGGGTAGCTGCAAAAAATGTACAAACTGAAGACCCACAATATATATTAGGATATTTATCTGAATTTAACAGGTTGGGATTGCCTTATGAGAAACCTGAAATTTTATATTCGAAAGACATGACCAGCACAGTTTTTCATGGTACAACTGACAAAGTAGTGGCAATTAATTATCGCTATGGCTCCTGCCTGAGAGTGCTTGACCCAAGATTCGACCCAATCAACCCATTAATTAAAGCTGATAGTCAAAAAGCAGCAATGATATCAAACGATGAATTAATTGAATTAGGTAATCCTACATTCGACCTGATGAATTCTAATTATGGGAAAAATCCTCTGAATAATGAATGTTATCCTTTTATAAAGGGTCAATTGATGGGACAAATGGGAAAATGGGATGAAGTTGTTAAAATTGCTGGTGAAATTGATTTTCAATCCAATATTGTTCGTAGAGATCCAATGCTAAGCATTGTTTTTATGGATGGTTTCTTGCAAAATGAAAATTTTGAACAACCGATGGAAATTTCCAATAAAATATTTGAAATTAATCCGGAATTTTCTCCTGTTTTGTGCAAATACTGGTCAGAAATCCACCATGAAGCTATTCAAAAAGTTATCGAAAACATGCTGACTGAATGGGAATGCAATTAAAGGATTTTTTTAACCTTTTTTATCGATTAAAATTTTTATCCTCTTGATTCATCCAGAAACGCAGTCGTCTTCCGTATTTTCCAGGTGTCATCAGTTTCGTCCATGATCATGACAATTTTTAAGTTGCCTGACCACCATTTTAATAAGGCTATTCCGCCATGAATTTCCACTTTAGGTTCCGGATCATCTAACCTGAAAGCGTCTCCTTGAAGTGCTTTCCCATACTGAATAGGGAGCAGGTTGCAGATTGATGTTTCTTTGTTGTTTTGAACCCATTCCTGGGAAACAATTAATTGCGCAGAACTCTCATCCCCATTCGTGCAATATTTATCAAATTCGTGATAGACCGTTTTTGGACCTTCCATGTAAGTAGAGCAGCTTACTAATAAAAAGGTAATGATAATAAAGGTTAGGATTGTTTTCTTCATTGTTAATTCCCTGAGGATGATAGTTCGATAAAAGAGGGATTTATAAATCAATTTATTTTTTGCAACGAACTTAATTATAGTATGAAATTCTTTGTACGTGAAATAATTAACAACCAGGATTCATTATTAAATAAAATTATTAAAAATAATCTTTTTTTACTAAACCAGGGGGGCAAGCAATTACGCAGCATCAAAATAGATTGGATTTGATATAAGAGCAGGCAACAAGGGAACACCAGGTAAAAAGGCTCGTAATACTTCCACGCGAGCAAAACCGGGTTTTTCCAGCGGAAAGGTCATTTCGAAGCTGCCATTGGCTGGCGCATCCCAAACCACCGGGCTTTCTGTAGCGGTTACTACCCGAACTTTGTCACCAGCCAAAAGATGGGTCAATTTGAACTTGAATTCGCGCACTTCTTCCCAGATGACGCTTTCGCCTAAGATCACATCCTGCCCGGTGGTCATTTCCAGCTCAGGTGCGTTCGGGGCAAAGGTAAAATAGGCATTGCCCGCCTTTACAGCAGCTAAGATATCACTGGCGCCGTTGGATAGGGCGTATACACAGGTGGTAGGGCCACCCAGGAATATAAATGGGGTATCGCGGTGATAATCGCTGCCGGCAATAGCGGGAATCTTTTTACCGGATACCAGCAGTGAATGCCATAACCCCACTGCTTTTAGATTTGATTCACGCATGGGGCCATTCCAAATTTCCAGACAATCAAATGGTAAGCTGTTCAGGTCAAACCCAAAGGGGCAGCCTTCTTCAAAAGGATGATTGATACTGATCAAAGCCCCACGTTCGTGGGCGGTTTTGAAAATCGCCTGAGTTTCCTCGAGGGTATTGGTAGCAAAGCAGCCATCAAAAGGTTTTTCAACTCCCAGGAAGTTGGCATGCCCACGATAATGTGTCCATTCAACTCCCGGGATTAGCGTGATCCCTTCCACCTGTGGCAAAGCAGACCGTGAAACCACCTGATTATGATCGGTAATGGCGACAAAATCCAGTCCGTTGCGTTTGGCTTTCCAGGCGAGTTCTTCTATGCTGTGTACCCCATCAGAGGCGAAAGTGTGAGCATGCAAATCTCCTTTTAGCAAGCGAGGATGTTTGTACTTGATGGTGACTTCATAATGTATTTTTACCCCATCCGGGTGAATTTTATAAGCGCCTAACAGAATTTTCCATTCCCCTGGCTGAATAATGCAAGGGGTATACCCTGGTGTAGCCCGGGATTCACTGACCAGGATCTCCGTTTTATCGGAACCTGATGCGCCTACCTGTTCCCCATCTGGTGATATTAATCCGAGGTCGATGATGTTGATTTCCGGTTCCAAGGTAGCTTCAATATTGCCCTTAAATACCTGATCAAAATCATAGCGTCCGTAGTCATACTTTATTTTGATAGATTCTGCATCCGGACTCACATTAAAAGGAATGTAAAAATATGAACCTTGCTTATCAAGCTCTATTAATTTTTCAATGGTTATTGTTTCTTCACCAATCATTGATTTCGATCTCATAAATCAACCCTCCTGATTAGTACCTAAAATAAATTTTATAAATTGATAAATTTGCTTATCCCAAAAATACCAATCATGCTTGGCATCTTTTTCTTCAGAATAAGCCACATCCAGACCGGCTCTTTGACAGGCCTGAGAAAAATACACACTGAGCGGGTAAAGATCATCCTGAGTTCCACAGGCGATGTATAACTTCGGAAGTGTTAATCTCTGTGCCAACGCGTTTTGCAGCCAAAAAGCCGGGTCATGTTCTCCACCGGGTAGTTTTGTAAAATCACCAAATAAATATGCAAATTCCGAACGACGTTTATCTTCTGTTCGGTCCATGATCGCCAGAGAAAGAACACCTGAGAAACTGGCAGCGGCATGATAAAGATCCGGTCGTAAAAAGGCCGCTTTGAAGGCACCGTAACCACCCATAGAATTACCGGCGATAAATGTATCTTCCCTTTTCGGTTCGAGGTGAAAAACATCTGCCAGGTATTGGGGTAATTCCTCAACCAGATAGGTGAAATAAGCCTGCCCATTGGGTTGATTGATATAGAAGCTGCGCCCAAAAGAGGGCATTACAACCACCAGTCCAAAGGTGCTGGCATAGGTCTCGATGGATGAAAAGCGTTGCCAGGCACTGCCATCATCGCTCAGCCCGTGTAATAAATACAAGACCTTGCGGTTACGAACGGGGGTATTGTTCATCCTGACAGGATCAGGAAGGATGATGTTAACGGGCAGGTTGACCCCCACACTTTCAGAAACATGATCTAATCGAATAAGCGCCATTTCTAATCTCCTAAAGGCTCCATTGCCGGGTTTGTTGGTGTTTCCTCTGCTTTAGGAAAATCAACAAAGAAAGAAAAACCAAAACTAATTAACATGAGGACGAATGGAAAAACAGTCAATAAAAAGCGGGAAGCATTGGCAGGGTCAGGTCCAGGATTTGCACCACTTTCAAATTTGAAGAGCACAAAAATTAAATAAAAGGCGAAACTGGTAAATAAGCTATTGAGCCGGTTCATAAATCCCAGCGCATTGGAAATAATTCCTTCACGGCGCAGATTATATTTCTGAGTATCCTCATCCATAATTTTTGCGCCAATTAAATCCATGGTGGTGATCACTCCCGCAAAACCAAAACCCACCAGGGCGCTGCCTACAATTGCTGTGGGTAACGAACTGGCAAAATAGAGCGGAATGAAGGCAATGGCCAGTGAAATTAATGAAATTCTCCAGACAGGAATTAGAGAAAATTTCTTAACCCAACCCGACCAAAGGATAACGCAGCCAATGGCAATGAGGAGTACGGCTGCAAATAAAAAGGTGGATTGGCTATCTGGAATTTGCAATGTGTATTTGACAAAAAACGGCATGGAAGCCAGAACCAGGGACATGGCGGCACTGTAGAATGCATTGGTAAAGCCGGCCAACCAGAACTTACGGTTGATGAACAGGCTTTTAAGGCTATGCCATAATTGCGGTTTTTCCTCTTTTTCATGGAATTCCACTTCTTTTGAGGTAAATGACATGTACAAAATGACTACACCTCCAAGAATTCCATAAATAACGGCAGTGGTGCTATATCCAATGGCGCTGGTGACAACCGGTGTGAGCGCGATACTGATGATCATCGCCATCAGTTGAAAAGCCTGACGCAAGGCGTTTGTTTTCGCCCGGCTGGCATCGGTGCGGAACAATTCGGGGAAGAGGGCAGCATAATTTGCGTTAATAACTGAATCTAAAGTGCCAGTCAAAATATAAAACAACATGGCATAGGCAAATAGTGAGTTACCGGATAAAAATTCAGGGGTACTGTAAAAGGCGATGAAACATAACACCAGCAAGGGGGTTCCGATCACCAACCAGGGTCGTCTCCGACCCCAACGACTGCGTGTGCGGTCAGAAAGAAAACCATAAATAGGGTTATCAATGGCATCAATAAATGCATACCAGAATAAGATAGATGAGAGTTGTAAAGTGGTTAATCCTAAACTCCCAACATAAAAAATGGCTGCGTATGTTTTCAGCATATTGATAGGGATAGAGGTACCAAACATACCAACAGCATAATTAAATGTTTTAAAACGAGGTTCTTTCATGGGCTTTGTTCTCCTGATCATTGGGTGAAATCAAAAACAAGCTAAACGATAGCTGTTTTGATTTTATACTAAATTTTTAAAATTCTGCCCGGGTTGTAGCACCAAAGTCAGTTAGTCTTTTCTTCTATCAGGTTTTTGTAAATTTAAAGAGTAGATAACAAGTGATTGGTTGGTTTGAGCCCTTGATCGCTTGCAAGTTTTTCCTATTCGATTTACACTAAAACATGAATTAATTTCCTATTCCATCAAGGAGTGTTCTATGCAAAAATTGTTGAAAGAACAGATTGACCGGCTCAAAGCAGCAGGTGCAACCTACGTGGATGCACGCTGGTATCCTGTGGAAGAAGCCAATTATTTGATGATGTGGAATGGCAACCTTAAAGAAACTACTTCATCAAAAGAGAGTGGACTGGGCATTCGCGTCCTGTTTAAGAATGCCTGGGGTTTTTCAGCATCCTCCGATCTGAAAAATTTATCAGCATTATTTGATAATGCCTTTAATAATGCCAGAGTCGCCGCAGAACGAGTCACCTTTCCGGTACGTTTGGCAGAGAAAGATGCCATTCAGGCAACCTTCAATAGTCCTAACCAGATTAATCCCTTTGAAGTTTCTTTGAGAGATAAGGTTGACTTTTTGAAAACGATGGATGAACAGCTTAATCGTCCTGGAGTAGTACAACGTGCCTGTGACATGATGTTCGTTCGAAAACAAATTGTTTTTCTAGATTCGGAAGGCAGTGAAATAGAAAAGAATATTATAGAAGTATTCCCATCTATTCAGGTAACCGGAATTGATGCACAGGGGGAAGCCCATAGCCGAAAATTTATGCCAGACCGAATGGGAGCGACCCGCGGTTGGGAAACTCTTAACCCCCAGGTATTCTCTGAGAATGCTGAACGGATTGTGAGAGAATTAAATGAAGTGTTGGTCGCTGACCCATGCCCGAAGGATGATCGTTCAGTGATTTTACTACCCGGCATTATGTTTTTACAGACGCATGAGACGATTGGGCATGCATTGGAATTAGATCGGATCTTGGGTTATGAACTGGCTTTTGCTGGTGGCTCATTTGTGACTCTGGATGATTTTGGGAAATTGCGCTATGGATCCGAGAAATTAACCGCCAGAGCAGACGCTACTATTCCAAATACTCCTGGGAGTTTTGGCTATGATGATGATGGCGTGCCAGCTCAGAATAACTTGCTAATTGATAAAGGGTTGCTGGTAGGCGCCATTACCGGTCGTCAGATGGTGGAAGAAGCCAATGCCAAAGCCAAACGTCAGATTTTTGATGGCAGCAGCGGCGCAAATCGCGCTACTGCCTTCTATCGTGTACCAATCGAGCGAATGACGAACATAAATATCGATCCGGGTGAAGATGGCTCCCTGGATGATATTGTGCGTAATACGGAAAAAGGAATTATCCTGGATGGGGATAAAAGCTGGTCGATTGGTTCGAACCGGGAACAATTCCACTTTGCCTGTGATATTGGCTGGCTGGTGGAAGATGGTCAGGTCACAAAAGTGGTTAAGAACTCAACCTATAAAGGTGATACGGTTAAATTTTATAATTCTCTTTCAGCGGTTGGGGATGAATCCACCTGGTCAGTCCATTATGTGGATAATTGCGGAAAAGGACAACCAAATCAGATCATGCAGTTGGGACATGGTGTGCCGGTTTGCCGTTTTGACAATGTAAGAATAGGAGAATAATCATGAAAGACCAGATATTGCAGGTATTAAATGAATTACGTGCGTATGCATTGTCAAAGAATATTGTTGCAACATTCTTTTATCACGAAGAAGATAGTTATCTGATGCGTTTTGCCAATTCTGCTATTTCTCTCAACACCAATGAGCACTTGATACGACTGGAGATCACGGTATTTGATGGAAAGCGTCGAGCCAGCTATGAAATGATCACTGATTTAAACAAGCTGGATGAGATGAAGCAAGGGATTGATACAGCAGCAGATATGGTCAAATATGCTATGCCACTCAGTTATCAGCCGGCCATTCCTCAATACAATGAAAATTTTTTGGATGAACTTGGTTTTGATCCTGCCTTAGCGAATATGACAGGGGAGGAGAAGCTGGCATATTTTAATGAAGCTGTGAAAGGATTAGAGACAGAGCAAATCAAGCTTTCAGGTATCTTCTCTTCCGGAACCAACGTTCTGGCTCAAATCAGTACGTTGACAGAACATATCCAATACGTCAAGACATCTGACGCTCAGGTTACCATTGTGTTGGCACATGCAGGCCTCAAATGGGAAGTTACTGCTGAGCAATCCGCCCAGAAAAAAGTTGAGTTGAAGCCAGATGACCTGCATACTGATTTAGTTTATCTGATTGATCGTTATGTGAATGATCCTGCTATGCAAATTCCCGTGGGAAAGTATGATATTGTTTTTGGCCCGGCTGCTACCGCTGAAATGCTCAGCTTTATGAATTGGATTGGTTTCAATGGTGGATTAATGAAACGTGGATTTTCATTCCTGACAGAAGAGCAAATTGGAAAACAAGTTTTTTCTGAAAAATTTAATCTAACCGACAATCCCTCCCGGCTGGAAACATTCCCCTTAAAACGTGACGCGATGGGAATCCCGCGCGAGTCTTTTCCACTTTTTACAAAAGGTATCTTTCAAAAATTTACCTGGTATCAGGATGATGCGGATGAATTCGGAGCTGAGCCAACCGGTCATACAGTTTCCCACAACAGCCTGGTTTTAGAGGGTGGTGAAATGGATATCAATTCTCTGGAGGAGCTGGTTAATTTACCACGAGATAAGGATATCCTCTATATTCCCTTCCTGCATTATATGAATATTGTCAACCCGTCGAAGGCGCTGGTTACAGCCAGTTCACGATTTGGCGCTTTGCTGCTCAAAAAGGATGGCTCGACAGTTGTTCCATTTAATGTACGGGTAACCCAAAGTTTACTGGATATCTTTGGAGAAAAAGTAGCCTGGCTCTCAAAACAACAAACAGTTTACAACACATCAGCCAGTTACGGCGCGCGCAACCCGGTCGCCATTGTGGTGCCGAAATTCATGAAAGTCAACAATCTGGAAATCTCACACTCAAACCCTTCATACTAAGATAAACGGGGTGTGGAAAATTAATAATCCGCACCCTGTTTCTTTCACTCAAGTTGCAAAAAGATTTTTTTAATGGCACTTTAGAGGAGAAAGATATTTAGTTAGGTGGGTAGAAAATTTAATTGAATTGTTATATACTAATTAAATATTTGGATAAAGGCATTTTGCTGTTTATATTATAATCACCCATCCATCTCTTGATGGATTGGGTTTTCGTTCCTTATATACAAATACAACTATGTTTGGCAATCAACCAATTATCCCTACCCGGACAACTCCTCCACGACGCAGAAGTGATTTGCTGGAAAGAAATCATCTAATGCAATCATTATCTGAAATGATTGAAAAACGTTTAACCCTGGTTTCTGCTCCGGCTGGTTATGGAAAGACTTCATTACTGGTTGAATTTGCCAACAAATCCAGCTTGCCGGTTTGCTGGTACAGTATTGATCGTTTTGATATTGATCCAGTCAGGTTTATTTCCTATTTTGCTGCTGCCATCCAACGAAAATTCCCCGCCTTTGGAATTAAAACCAGTGCTGCATTAATCGGTAATCAACCAAAAATTGATATTGATTATGTGGCGACAGTTATGATCAACGATATCTTGGAGAACATTAGTGAGCATTTTCTAATCATATTGGATGATTATCATCTGGTAAATGACAACCTGGAAATTCAGGCATTCATGAGCAGGTTGTTGGTAGACCTGGATGAGAATTGCCATTTTCTGCTTGCCTCACGCACTTTGTTATCCATACCGGTTATGTCAACTCTGGTTATGCAATCTGAGGTAGATGGTCTCAGCTATGAAGAACTTCAATTTTTAACGGAAGAAATTCAACAGTATTATCAAAAAAATTATCATTTGGCTTTAAGTTGGGATGAATCTCAAAAAATTTACGAAAGTAGTGAAGGTTGGATCACAGGAATTATTTTAACCAGCCAGGTTAATGAAGAAGAAATTTCGATTCGCTCGCGGTTATCCAGGGTAGCTGGTTTTTCAATGGATGATTATTTCTCTCAAATTGTTGAACACCTTCCAGAGGATTTGCGATTATTCTTACTTCAATCCAGTCTGTTGGAGGAGTTTGATACCAAGCTTTGCCAGGTTGTTATAGGAACAACTTTAGGGAATGAAAAAAATACCTGGGATAAGTGGATAAATGAAGTTCAAATGAGAAATCTTTTCACCATGCCGGTTGGTGAAGAAGGGGATTGGATACGATATCATCCTTTATTCCTTGAATTTCTTCAATTTAAAATGTCGATCGAGTTTCCTGTTGAAACCAGATCAATTTTGATAAATCTAGCTAAATATTCAATTGCTCAAGACGATTGGGATCGAGCATTTTCAATTTATCGGCGATTAAACTCCCAAGAAGATTTAGTCCAACTAATTGAAAATAATGGGCTAGAACTGATCTTAAAAGGAAGAATCACGACGCTTTCTGCCTGGTTAGATTCGTTACCTACCGAGATATTGAATTCTCGACCATTCATTATTTCTCTTCAAGGAAATATTGCCATGGTTTTGGGTAATACGAATTTAGCAATATCCTTATTTAATCAAGCAATTGATGAATTAATCGGATCCGAAAATCGAATGCAGTACCTCCAGACCCTCTCCATGCGTTCGGCAGGATTTCGAGTGATTGGTAAATTGGAAGAATCGAAAAAAGATGCTGTTGAGATCCTTAGATTAGCCGGGGATTCTAATGATGACTTAAAAATGAAAGGCGGAGCTCAGCGTATCATTGGTCTATGTTATTTCCACCAAGGTTTCTTACAAAACGCATTGGATGATCTGGAAAAAGCGCTTCAAATCATGCGGTCGGTTAATGACCAAAAAACTATCGCAGTGATTCAACTTGAAATTGGTTTAATTTATGAAAATCTTGGTAATTATTCACAAGCGAAGAAATTTTATTCATACTCCTTAGAATACTGGAAATCGCATAACAACTTGTTTTGGCTGGCAAATATTTATAATAATCTTGGGGTTTTGTATCAGTTAACGGGTGAATATCTCGAAGCATATGATGCTTTTATAGATGGACTAAAATTTGCGAGGGCTTCTGGATACGCTCGTATGGAAGCATTTATTTTAACGGGAATCGGTGATGTTTTCACAGACCTTCAAATTGATGATCAGGCAATGCAAGCATTTTACATGGCGGAAGTTATTGCTGACCGTACCCAGGAACATTTTTTACAAGTTTATTTAAAAATTCAAAGAGCTTTGTTGTCTGGTTACCATAATGAATTCAATACAGGTTTTGACTTGTTACAACAGGCGTTAGAACAGATTGGGCCAAACGGTTCAGCGATGGAACGCAACTTGGTCAATCTTGAATTTGCAGGATTACAAATTTTGCAAAAGAAAGGCCACCTAAATTTATCAACCCTTGAAAAGACAAGTTCGTTTTTTGAGAGTGGAGGGCATAAAGTTCAGTTTGAGAAAGCCCACCTTTATTTGGCGATCGCCTATATTCTCAACCATCAATTTGAAAAAGTGATCGTTCATTTATTACATATTTTCTCCTGTTTGGAAGGAGAATATTTCCCAGCTGCTTTAATTGCTTCTGCTGCCCGGTACAAATCGCTATTAAAAACCTACAAACCTGATTTAATGACCAATGAATTTCAGCAATTTTTCAATATTATCGAAGAATTTCAAGAAAGATTACCATTTCTTCGACGGGCAATTAAAGAGAAAACACAGGTGGTATCATTTTCTGCCCCAACAATTCAAATCCGATCTTTTGGAAGAATGCAAGTCAAAGTCAATCAACAAGTAATTTCCAGTTCAACCTGGCAAACACAGGCAGCCAGGGATTTGTTTTTTATGCTTTTGGCCCATCCTGAAGGGATGACGAAGGAGGAAATTAGTTTGGTTTTTTGGCCAGACGCTTCCATCCATGATGCAAAGTTTCGGTTTAAAAACACCATTTACCGATTGCGGAGAGCAGTGGGAAAAGATGCTGTAATCCTGGACCAGAATGTTTATCGATTTAACAACAATCTTAATTATGAGTATGACGTTGAAATCTTCCTGAAAGAAAATGCAAGAGCAAGTCAGGCTCAAGAACCACTAGAAAAATTATCTAACTATCGAGAGGCAATCAAACAATATAAAGGGGCTTTTCTGGCAGAAATTGACTCCACTTGGGTGATCAGTCCGAGGGAATACCTGCGGCAAATGTACCTTAACATCCTTTTACAGGTTTCGACCATTTATCTTAATCAATCCAATTATGATATGGCATTAGACTATTGTCAGCGTGCTATGAACGAAGATAATTTACTGGAAGATGCCTACCGATTAGCCATGAAGATTTATGCTGCGATGGGAAATCGATCTGCCATCGTACATCAATATCAACGCTGTGTAGAAATTTTGGAAAAAGAAATCAACGCTCCTCCATCGGCGCAAACGATTGAATTATATGAATTTCTCATAAAATAATCCTCTTACTTGAAAAATTAACTTACAAATAAATATCTGTCTTGGTTTATTGTGTTTTAACAAAAAAACTGAGATATGATCGATCGCTTAATAATTTATTACAATCTAAAAATATAATGAGACCAATTTAATGCCTGATTTGAGACCTGAACCTTGATAATTGGATTTCAATATCAAAAAAATAAGGAGAATAATTATGTTATCCATTTTAAATAAATTAAGCAAAGTTGATGTTCGTGTCGTTCTGTTTGTTATTATGTTGGTTTTGTTAGTCATTGGCGCTGGTGCCCCAGGAGCTACCGGGTTAAATACTGGATGATTTTTAAGATCTAATAAATCTTTCTTCTTTTTTATTTGTATGGAATAATTTTTTAAATTGAATTATAGATTTATTAATCATACCTATGATTTTAACCCTGGCGGTTATTTTTGGCCTAATCGCTACTATTCTACGAGCCAGGCTAGGTGATCGAACCTTAAAACTGCCAAAAGTACGTTGGGGTTGGCTGGTTTTTGTAGCGGTCATACCTCAACTAATCACATTTTATCTACCATTCTCAGGAAGTTGGATACCAGAATCAGTTGTACCCATAATCCTGATTGCCTCAATGATTGGGTTGGTGGTATTTGTGGTGCTGAACATTTCCTTACCTGGATTTTGGCTTTTAGGTTTAGGATTATTTAGCAATTTTATTGTAATTATTGCAAATGGGGGATGGATGCCAATTCTTACAGAAACTCTTCAACAAATGGTTCCAACTAAGTCTATCGAAACTTGGGAAGTTGGCGCTCGATTAGGCTTCACCAAGGACCGGATCTTTGCTGTTGAGGATGTTAAGTTGGGCTTCCTGGCGGATAGATTTATATTGCTCCAATGGATACCTTATAAAGTAGCGTTTAGTTTGGGAGATATCTTAATCTCAATCGGTGTTGTCGTTTTTCTATGGTCACTTAGTCGAAAAGTTGAGGAGTAAAAAAATAATGATCCCTTTAACACAAATTAACAAATTATCTTCAGAAATGCAGCCAGTTTCCCAACAAATTCATGATGATGTGCAATCTGAGTTTAGTCGGTTACTGCATGCTGCGGTTATTAATAAGAATTTTCGTGAAAAGCTATTAAATAACCCAACCAATTGTATTGAATCTGGCTTTTGTGGTGAAAAGTTTCATTTCCCGCGAGAACTGGCAAGTCAAATTAAACAGATTAAAGCCAGAAGTCTACAGGAATTCTCTCTACAGATGACAAAATTAATTCAACAACCTACGATGCCTGAAATGGCTATGGTATATTGTAGGTAGGAGAAAAAATTTTTTTTATTATGAAAACTTTTCCCGCCAACTCTAAAAATCAATCAACTGTTCAGAATGAAATTCTTCGAAATAAGAATCAACTTTCAAACCAGTTAATGATTCCGCTTGAATTGGATACGAAAGACAAAGCAATTGGTTATTTTGTCTTTGATGATAAGAGTTTACCTGTTGGGGGACAAAAATATTTATCAGAAATTGCAGGCACACCCTTCACCGCGGAATTAGCCGGTGCAAAAGTGTTCTATGGCCCCATTTTGCCTTCATTGCAGAAAAATTATGAAAAGGCTCTGCTAAAGTTAGCGGACTCTATTGATGTGGTTGACAAAAGCATCCATAGCGATGAGACTTCATTATGGGCACTACGAATTGCTGACCATATGGGTTTATCAAAGGAAACAATTATTCAAATCAAATTAGCGGCAAAGCTGCATGATATTGGTAAAGTCGTTGTTCCAAAAGAGATCCTGACTAAACCCGGCCCATTAACCCAGGAAGAATGGGAAGTCATTTTACAGCATCCTGGATATGGAGCCACCTTATTGGAACCAGCAAAAAGCTTACATTCAATTCGTCCATTGGTAAGGGGACACCATGAAAAATATAATGGTGAAGGTTACCCGGATGGATTGAAAGGTGAAGAAATTCCGTTAGGAGCTCGGATTATCACGGTGGCAGATGCTTATTCTACCATGACCATTCGAAGGATTTATCGTAAATCGATATCTCCGAAAGAAGCAAAAAACGAATTAATTCGCTGCAGCGGCACGCAATTCGATCCTGAAGTTGTTGAACATATGCTGGAAGTTCTTTCGAAAATGAGTTAATGAATTAAGTTGCGATTTGAAGATTTATTAATTGTTTGGATTGAGAATTTTAAATAAGAATTTCATCGACTGTTTTTAGTTCAGCACCAATCTGAACTATTTTGAGTTCCATTTGTAATCATTTCCGCTGTGTCTTGACGGTTGCTGCCGTGTCTATCCTTCACAAAGAATGATTATTTAAAAAAAGTGAACCTCTATATTTTTTTTGTAATACCTGAGGTTCACTATTTTATTAGCGAATTATCTCAATTATTTTACAATTTTATTAATTTCGTCCAGTACAGACTGCACCTTTTCTTTTGTGATTCCAAATTGAGCTGCCTGTGGTGTTGCTAAAAGTGCATTTAATGTCATACCTTTTGCTAAGGCTACCATCGGGTTGGTAGAAACACCCGGTAAGTATTTTTCCACAACTGCCTTAGCTTGCGGATGATCCAACAAAGCGCCAAATTTCGTATCTAATGTAAATGCCATTATTTCCTCCATTATTTTTTTTAATTATTCTAACTCAATTATCAGTTTTTAGGTTCTGCTCTTTCTTTTCCTGATCAGAATCTATATCTGGTTTTTTGATCGGCCCTGAATCCATTCGATCGGTAGTTCCTTGATACAATTCCCAACCCTGACTGAAAATTACTACCTGTGCTGCCAGCAACCAAAGGAAGAAAACCAGGAAAACAATCGTCGTGATATTTACAATTCTTCCGATATTATCTTTAAATTTTGTCAACATCAGACTTAAATTTGAGGTTGAAGTTTTTGATTCATTCACCATTGTCTGATATTGTGAAAGACTGGTAGAGATTAATTGAACATTCCCAGCCATCAATTGCATACTCTCCTTTACCAAATCCAGATTCCTATTAGCCTTTTCGAGGTTAGTTGACATGGCGATAAACGAATCCGGCATATCCTGCATACTTTCTGAAAGATCGCTCAAAGAATCAGCTAAAGATTTTTCGGGATTGTATGGTTCTGGGTTTGTGGGTATAACAGCGCTGAGGAACGGAGTGCTTTTTAAAATTATTTGCAGGGCCTCAAACGATTTAATTGCGCTTTCGAGCGATTGAGCGGCGGTTTCAGCTGCGCTTAGTGAATCGGTGGCGGTTTTAATCGTTGCTGGTAATTTTTCGGACATCAGAGTATTCACCTGAGAGATAACGGGCTGGGTATCCTTAACTGTTATGGCTGTGGAATCCAACATGTCTGCTAAAGCATCCACACTGTTAATGGTTGCTCCCAGGGCTTCGTAGGTGATATCGAGCGTTTTTTGACTGGTGTTCACACTGTTAACCAGAGTATCGATGGTGTTATTAATAGTTGCAGTCAAAATAGATTTGCTAATTCCTATTCCAACCAAACCGGTCAGGCTCAGGATTAATCCTAAGGCTCCAGCAATCATGACGAAAATTCCCAGAAAACGGCGTAGTTTACTCATATCATTCCTTACCATTCAATTATTGTTTAGGATGATTATAGTAGGAAAGGAACTAAATAACAGTAATTACTAATCGGTTTAATATTTAAATTCGTTCTCGAAAATCCTGATGATTTGATTGGCACCAGTTTTTGACTTTTTTATTTCAAGCAGGTTGAGGACATCATAGCCTTTTTTCTTCAGAAAACGAAGCATACGATGGTTATCCGGGTGAACCCAGATATAAAGTTGGTCATTGCCTAGTTCCAAAGCATATTTTTCTGCATGATCAAATAAATCGGAAGCAATTCCTTTTCCAAAAAAGCTGGATTTAACAAACAGCCAATCCAACCAGCATACTTGCTCTTCGATTTTTAAAACTGAATAACCTATAAGTTCATCATTAAGTACATAAACAAAAACTTTTCTGTTATTAGCAAAGTTACTCTCAGCTTCCAGTTTGGCTGAAGATAGGGTTGTTATTTCTGTGGTTTGATTTAATTGATTCATTAGCAGACGCATATCAAGGACCATATGCGTAAATTCAAGGGAGTTTGATTTAAGTTCTTGGATTTTTTCCATTAATACACTTTCGCTTTTAATGTTTCTGATTAAAAATGAACAGGGGATAATCTGGATAGTTTTCTTTATTATCGGGCATCTTCTAAAAAACCTCAAATGTTGAAGATGTTGGGTCGATTTTTCGGAAATAAGTCCCTTTACAAAAATAAAAAACCATTTTATAATATTAGAATAATTCTAAATAAAGAATTATTCTAATATACTTATGGACAATTTTCAACAACGCTTCGATGATTTGCTTCAGGCTCTTAGAGAGCATAATTGTCGCCTTACCCCGCAACGGGTGGAGCTGATACGATTAATTGCTGCCAGTGAAGGACATCCCAATGCGAGCCAGCTTTTTTCCCAGATTCAAGAGAAATTTCCAACCATGAGTCAGGCAACGGTTTACAACACTTTATCCCTTCTTAAGGAAATTGGGCAGGTTCTGGAGATCAATTTGCAGGGTGACAGTCATTATGATGGCGTTCGTCCGCAGCCTCATCCACATTTGATCTGTATTAAATGCCAAAAAATTATGGATGCAGATGTTTTGCTGGATCAAGCATCAATGGAGAAGGTTGAAAAAAGTTCAGGTTACACCATTTTGCGACCGCAGATTACACTCTTTGGGCTTTGCCCGGATTGCCAACACGCGGATTAATGTTGTTTTGTTTTTAAAATAAATTATGAAAAGGAGTAGAAAATATGAGTAAAGATAAAAGTAAATCCGAACATATTCCGATGACTGGAAGAGGTACCTCCAATAAAGATTGGTGGCCAAACCAGTTAGATTTAGATATTTTGCACCAACATACATCCAAATCGAACCCAATGGGTGATGATTTTGATTATCGAGAAGAATTTAAAAAACTTGATTACGAAGGTTTGAAAAAGGATTTACGCGAATTGATGAAAAAATCGCAGGATTGGTGGCCAGCCGATTTTGGTCACTATGGTCCTCTTTTCATACGCATGGCCTGGCATAGCGCTGGAACATACCGTATAGGCGATGGACGGGGAGGGGCAGGTACAGGCAATCAACGTTTTGCTCCTTTAAACAGTTGGCCGGATAATGTCAACCTGGATAAAGCCCGCCGTTTACTTTGGCCAATTAAACAAAAATATGGCAAGAAAATTTCCTGGGCTGATCTTTTAATCCTGACTGGAAACGTGGCTTTGGAATCAATGGGCTTCAAGACCTTTGGGTTTGCCGGTGGGCGTGAGGATATCTGGGAACCGGAAAAAGATGTTTACTGGGGTACAGAAGAGAAATGGCTGGGCGAAAAACGTTATAGCGGCGAACGTGATCTCGAGAATCCACTGGCTGCCGTCCAGATGGGCTTAATTTATGTCAACCCGGAAGGCCCCGATGGAAAACCCGATCCGATAGCAGCCGCTAAAGATATTCGCGAGACTTTTGCTCGTATGGCGATGAACGATGAAGAAACGGTCGCCTTAATCGCCGGCGGGCATACTTTCGGAAAGACTCATGGGGCAGGCGATGCTGCCAACGTCGGCCCGGAACCGGAAGCAGCCGGAATCACTGAGCAAGGGTTAGGTTGGAAGAGTAAGTTCGGGTCTGGTAAAGGTGGGGATACCATCTCCAGTGGTCTGGAAGTTACCTGGACATCTACCCCGACCCGCTGGACCAGTAATTTCTTGTGGAACTTGTTTGGCTATGACTGGGAATTAGTCAAAAGTCCTGCCGGCGCTTATCAGTGGATTCCAAAAGCCGGTGCTGGCGCAAACTCTGTCCCAGATGCCCATGACCCCAATAAGCGCCATGTTCCTTCCATGCTAACAACCGATCTGGCTTTACGTTTTGACCCAGCTTATGAAAAGATTTCTAGAAGGTATTATGAAGATCCTGATCTTTTTGCTGAAGCTTTTGCGCGTGCCTGGTTTAAACTGACCCATCGGGATATGGGGCCTCGCTCTCGTTATCTGGGCCCAGAAATCCCTGAAGAAATCTTAATCTGGCAGGATCCGATTCCGGTTGTTGATCATGAACTGGTTGACGAACAGGATGTGGCCGCATTGAAGAGCAAAATTCGAGCTTCGGGATTAACTGTACCCGAACTGGTGGCAACTGCCTGGACATCTGCATCCACATTCCGTGGGTCTGATAAGCGTGGCGGGGCGAATGGCGCCCGCATTCAACTGACACCACAAAAGGATTGGGAAGCAAATGAACCTGATCAATTGGATAAGGTGTTAAATACCCTCAGAGACATTCAAAGTGAATTTAATGCTACGCAATCAGGCAACAAAAAAGTATCTCTGGCGGATTTAATCGTATTGGCTGGTGGTGTTGGTGTTGAAAAAGCTGCTGAAAGTGCAGGTACTACTATTTCAGTTCCATTCACACCTGGTCGAATGGATGCATTGCAGGAACAGACCGAAGTAGATTCCTTTGCGGTACTAGAGCCAAAAGCTGATGCTTTCCGCAATTACCAAAAAGCTCGCTATGCTGTTCCCGCAGAAGAATTAATGCTGGACCGGGCTCAATTATTGACCCTGACTGCCCCGGAAATGACTGTCTTGGTGGGTGGCATGCGGGCAATGAATGCCAACTTCAAGCAATCTCAGCATGGTGTTTTCACCGATCGCCCAGAAGCACTGACAACTGATTTCTTCGTGAACTTGCTGGATATGAATAATTCCTGGCACGCGATTGATGAGAATGAAGAGTTATTTGAAGTCCGCAATCGGGCAACTGGTGAGGTAAAATGGACAGCGTCGCGAGTTGACTTGATTTTTGGCTCAAATTCAATTCTACGGGCATTGGCAGAAGTTTACGGCAGTGCCGACGCTCAAGAAAAATTCATCCAGGATTTTGTGGCAGCCTGGACAAAAGTGATGAACCTCGATCGCTTCGATCTGGTTTAAAAATAATAAACAATTATAATGAAAAAACACCCTGCCAGATCTGACAGGGTGTTTTTTATGAAAGCAAAATTAGACTTTTATCCATCCCCGAAACCCCCGCCCAGCGTAATATGAATCAGATCCGTTGTGGTAAAGGAAAACCTGGTCATAACGGCGATCCATGAATAAAGCGCCCCCGAGTTTACGAATTGAAGACGGGGTAAGTACCCAGCTTGAGGTCTTCAAATCAAATCTTCCGAGATTTTGAAGAAAGCGATATTGTTCTTCACTCAAGATCTCAATCCCCATACTTAATGCAACATTCATGGCACTATCTTCTGGCGGAAATTTCTTGCGAGCTTCCAGGGCTGCCTGATCATAACAAATATTCCTGCGGCCAGACGGTGTTTCGAGAGAACAATCGAAAAAGATGAATTCACCGGTTTGAGAGTCTTGGCCTACGACATCTGGTTCACCTCCGGTTCTTTCCATTTCAAAAATTGACCTGAGTTTGGCTGGATTTTCAATTAATTTTGTTTGAATCAGTTTCCAATCCAGTTCAGGATGGCGGTTCATATATTTTTCGAAACGAGTTTTTAAAATTCCAAATAAAGCATCTCGTTCTTCTGATGAAAGTTCATTTTTATCTTTTATTTCCATTTTCAATTCCTCAACTTCATCTTTTTATGTACGTGGACGGATAATACAAATTTATAATATTCCTTTGTAAGTATATTCTCCAAAATCAGTCGTATCAACCTAATTTATATTGATTGCAGCCATACCTTACTTACCAAATCGATGAGATGATTCCTTCTATTTTCTTTCTTTACTTTTCGGTGAGTAAAGTAAAAAGGATAAAAAATCTCTTGAGATAGGGGATCACCAATTAATTTACTAAAAAATCATATCCCTAAATATTCTTTCTTGAATTTCAGGGATATGATTAATTGTTTGTAAATCTATACGAATATTACGAATAGATTCGGGATTTCTTAACTATTTTGTATAAATCCCTGGTTTATAATCTCCAACCGGGGTCCGGAAAGGTACATTGAGTCGATTCCAGCCATTAATGGCGATGATCGCAAACGTGAGGCCAACCAGTTCTTTATCGGTGAAATGACGACGAGCTTCTTCATAAATTTCATCCGAAACTTCTTCAGTGGCTAACAAGGTGACAGCTTCTGCCCAGGCAAAGGCAGCGCGTTCACGCTCAGTATAACAATTCGCTTCCCGCCAGGCGGGGAGTAGCAGCAGGCGTTGTTGGCTCTCACCACGTGCTAAAGCGTCCTTCGTGTGCATATCGAGGCACCAGGCGCAATGGTTAATCTGTGAAACGCGTGTTTTAACTAACTCAAGCAGGCCAGCTTCCAGTCCGGTTGAATGAATGTAATGTTCGAATCCCATCATGGCTTTGAAGCCATCGGGTGCCAATTCTTTGTATTCAAGTCTTTGTTCCATAATATCCTTCCTTTATATTGTGTAATTTGTTTTGTTATTCATTTCTTTTTGATGTAAATAAAGCCTGTGCTTCTGGGTACGGAAATATAGGCGTAGTTGAGCTAAATGTCCCTTTCGTGAAGAGTTGCTGTGCCAGATCATACAGATACCCATTCGATGCAGTTGCGAGTGAGGTGGCAGTGCTGAGGCGCGCTACGCCAGCTTGCTCCATTTCGGAGATATTTGTGACTCCGGGTTTGAATGTGGTGTTGACAGGACCATTTACTTCTTGAACAAGCTTGGCAAGCACCTTTGGATCACTTAATCCGATTGGAAAAAAGCAATCTGCTCCGTTGGCAAAAAACGACCTGGCACGGTGTAAGGCTATCTCAAAACGCTGTTGTTCATCACCTTCCCCGCGAGTAAAAACATCGGTGCGGGCATTGATCACAATCGGAATTCCTGCGATGCTAGCAGCTTCCCGTGCGGCGCGAATGCGGGCAGCAGCATCTTCAATTGATCGTAAGGGTGCTCCTGCCTGGTGTGTTCCATCTTCCAGGTTAATCCCTACTGCACCTGCTGCGATGATGGCTGAAACTGTTTCCGCTACCTCTTGTGGAGTATTTCCAAACCCACCTTCAATGTCTGCGGTTACAGGCACGGAAACAGCTCTGGCAATTCGACTTGTCGCAGCGATTATCTCATCCACTGGAGCGCCTTCACCGTCGGTATAACCCAGCGCCCATGCGACTCCTGCACTGGTAGTTGCAATGGCTCGGAAACCAGCTTTTTCAAACAAAGCGGCGCTGATTGCATCCCAGGCATTTGGTAAAAGCAAAAGTCGTGAACGATCATGCATCTTCCGAAAGGCTTCAGCTTTGCGGATTTGATCGGTTTTTGAAAAACTCCTGGTTTCGATTTGCATACGTTTTCTATCTTTTTATGGCTATTAATTTGGATGCAACAGCACCAATGGAATTTCTCGCGATGTTGCTTTGGCATATTCGCCATACATGGGCACACTAGAAACAATTTGCTGCCAGGCTTGTTCGCGAGCTGTGCCTGTTAAAATCTCTGCCTGAACTGGCATTACTTTGCCCATCACCTGAAATGTAGCCTGAGGATTGCTCTTCAAATTGAAATACCAGGAAGGATGATGGACGGATCCGCCATTTGAAGCTACTACAATATATCCCTGTGGATTATCAAAAAAACCAATCGGCAACATGCGTTTCTTTCCACTTTTCCGCCCATGAGTTGTGAGTAGAGCTACGTTAAACCTACCCATTTTGCCGCCGACCCTTCCGCCTGTCAGCCGGTATATCGTTGCGTGCAAAGCGGTAAACAATTTTGTGGGACGATATTTCTTCATATCTGCGATGTGTTTTCTCCCAAATCGGTTCCCCGAAAGTATTATGGGTCATTTGTTTGAATGGCTCAACTACTAATTATAATGACTTCAAATAATCCTGAACGAAGTTGTATAACAATTGCTGGAACTTCAATAAGATTAATGTGAGTTGATAGCTTTTTCTAAAAAGATTGATCATCAGGTAAATAAGGAATCAGCCCCTTACGATAAGCTTCTTCCTGAATTGGGCGTGGCAATGAACGCACGTCAACGATCAAACCATTATAGGAAACCAACCAGGCAAGCGGATTCTGATCCATCATACTGGGGAGCGTCCACTTTTTGTCCAGCAAGTTAATGTGCATCAACTTGCGAATCTGATTGCTTTTGTTTCCGCCAGTACTTGCAGCAACTCCAAACCAGGTACACAACTCATCCGCCCGCATGTGAGGAGCTTGTGATTTATCAAAGAGAAAGTTGACCCAGCCAATTGTGTACACAATTCCACACGCCCATGTTTTTACATGTCCGCTATTTAATGGGGATGGTCGTTTCCGAGCCAAGGCTGCTGTCAGGGCCTGGCATAATGTACCATATTCGGAATTCAGTTTTTCTTTACACAATTTTTCTGTCAATACACAAATCTCTTGAAAACGAGACTGCATTTCATCAGGAACAGAGAGTTTATTTTTGGCTTTTGGGGGCATTTTCTCCTCTTATTTTGGGTTTTATATTCGTCCCAGTGCAATCCCGGCGGCTGTCCCTTCCTCAGGTTTTTCAAGAACTTCGATGATATTAAGCCCTTTCACGCTCTCGTAACACTCCTGCCCAAGCAGCACCAAACGAACCGGACCGCCGTGATACTCATCCAGTGGGATGCCGCCCTTGCGCAATGCCAGAATGGTTGTTGTTTCTACGGCGCGAGCAAGCGGGATAACGATACTAAATCCATCGGATGCCAGGCGGAGGTATTGCGCTTCAGGCTTTAAATCCAGCAGTGCCAGAACATCCCCGAGCTTTACCCCTTCCCAAAGAATATCTTCCACTTTCCAGCCTTCTAAACAGAAAAAATCGTCGGTCAAACTAACCCTGGGCAAAGATAGCAAATCGTCATAATTTAAATCCCTCGGATCATTCACCAAACCGCTGACGTGAAGTTTCCAGGTGGTCAAATCGAAAGCTTGTTTTGAAAACTTGGGCAGATCTTGTTTGATTTCCATAAATGCTCCTTTTTTATGCAATGTAAATAAATGCTTAGTGTGAAGATACAATGTTATGTAATTGATTCGTAGATTGATAATTATAGATTACAATTTCCTAAAAGTTTTTCAAGCCCGGGATTGGACAAGGAGTGTACCAACGGTTGTCAGAAGAAGAATGCGATTCCCAATTAAGGAACCTAACCCTAAGGCATAGATGATTTGAGGGAGCTTATTTATATTTCGAAGTACTTTGCGTGACTAGGATAGATGAATTTTGCGCCTTTTTCTTTAATTGCTTCCCAACTTTTCCTTGATTCGATATCATCACTCATTACCAGGTCCGGTGAGTACAGATCACCGATGATTGCTTCATTATGATCACTAATGAAAGTGATGCTATCTTTAGAATGTCCTTTGGTAGATATTACTTCACCAACAATTCCAATTTCCTTAAAAAATTGCCTTGATTCACTTACCCGCAGGATTTTAATTTTGCTTTTATCAATTCTTTTGTAATTTATGTAATCTTTATTCCTGGTTATTATCGATTCCATTTTATCTATATGCTTGATCTGCTCTTCAAAAGCATAACAATTTATATTACTTTCAATAAATTCTCCCCAAAGCCCGGCATGATCCATATGAAGATGAGTTACAAATGACCAGACGATATCTTGATATCTGAGGTTTATTTGCTTAAGATATCTTTGATATTCATAAAAGGTACAGGGCCAACCTGCGTCAATTGCAAGCAGCTTCCCGTTTAAGGAACTTTCAATGAAAAAACAATTCGTTTGGTGATATCTAAAGAATTTCATATATCGGGATAGAGGATTGCTATTTGCTGCAGGATCTGTTCATCAGTATTTCAACCAGATACCAAATTTTAGGGTAAAGATATTCCAGACTCGACGATGAGAGGGGGAAGCGGGTCTTTATGCCGCAGTTCAAGATGAGACCACATTTCCTCCGCGTTTATTGAGTGTGAAAGAATTTTCTCTTGTAAGTCACTGGGAAACATATTACGAATATCAATGACATAGCGCGAGCCATCTCCTGGCACTGTCACGTTTTCAATAATTCCATTTTCTGAAAGATAAAGGACTGCCGGGGCACTCATTGCTGCCCCTTCAATGGAATCTGCCACCTGACACATCGCCCAGACATATACTTCATGCTCTGATTGTCCTAAAAGTTCCCATTCGCATAATCCCTTGCCCGGTAAATAGGGAGATGGAAGAAATACTGCCGCCAGAGCATTTTCGTATTCCTGCCACCTTATTTAGCTTGATGATTTTCGATAATTCTGTTTCTGTTCTCTGCCATCTGTTGGAATCTGTATTGGCGCAGTATGAATATTCATACCACATTTTGCGCAAAAAGGGATCACCTGCTCTTGCTGAACATGGAATGTGATAAAATCTAGCCATCCTTTAATATAAATCTCCGGGGAGGCCTTCTGTTGAATAAGAACCTGCATATTTACATCGGGGTATTGCTGTTTGTGGTAGTTGTGGTCGCCCAGATCTACGTTGTTTTTGCGCCGAGCAAGAGTCTTTTAAACTGGTTTACAACGGATGACGCTTTCTATTACTTCAAAGTAGCCCGTAATATTACAGAAGGAAAAGGGATTACCTTTGATGGAATCAATCCGACCAATGGATTTCACCCATTATGGATGTTGATCTGTATTCCCCTTTTTACCCTGGCTCACCTGGATCCCTTCCTTCCGCTGCGCGGTGTGATTCTGGTTTCCATCCTTTTGAGTGCTGGAACCAGTGTGCTCATTTACCAAATCCTACGCCGGGTAATCTCCTTCGAAGCCAGCTTATTAGCGGCTGTTTTTTATGCTTTCTATAAAAGTATTCATTTTACTGTAGTCGAAGGTGGCATGGAATCAGGGATAAGTTCTTTTTTCCTGGCTTTGCTGGTTTATCTTGCCACACGCTGGGAGCAAGAAGAACCCGCCGGACAGAAAAGGTGGATTTCGCTAGCCTGGGTTGGTCTGGCAGGTGGCTTAACTGCACTCAGCCGGTTGGATAATGTCTTCATTATTGGCATGATCGGGGTTTGGTTGACGCTACGTAGTTTTCGGAACCGCTCTTTGTTAATTTTGGATGCGTTAACGATTGTGGGAACCGTTTTATTCAGCTATCAATCGCGCTTATTGGGTATTGGTTTCAGTACTTTCACCGATTCGGCTCTTGTGATGCTAGCAGCTTCATTGATTTTTCGTATTGGGGCATACAATCTTGCTGGACTATATCGTCATCCCAAATCTTACCCACTAAAATCTTTTATCCTGCGTATGGTTTTGGCCAGTCTGGGGGCATCAACTCTCACAGCAGTGGTGATGCTGGTCGCTGGTAGGTTTAACCTGTTTCCCAGCTTTCCACGGGCAATCTTATTAATTGAAGGTTTGTTGTCATTTCTGGGAGCGCTGGTATTACGTGGTGCCTATGCCTTCCTTGTTCCAATAAACGCAGAGGATCACAAACCAACACGGCTGTTGGATTGGAAACAGACCTTCCAAACCGGCCTGGTGTTCTTTGCATCGGTTGGGGTTATTCTGGTAATTTATATGGGGTATAACTATCTCACCTTGGGCACTTTTATGCCGATTAGTGGTCAGATCAAGCAATGGTGGAGCACATTACCGAATTCGGTTTATGGGGGTTTTGGTGAACGGGCTTTGGATTATGCCGGATATTCGCTCGCTCCAAATGGTCCGTGGGGTCTGATCAACCATTTATTTGAACCAGCGTATCTGGCTCTCTTCGGCTGGCTGAAAAGCAAAGCGGTTAGAATGGCAGTCAGCGGAGTGGTCATTGCCACTTTGCTGGTCTGGGTATGGCTGGGAAGTAAAAAAGCCCTCTCGGAAATTACAAATATCTTTTTGGTTCCTTTAGTGGCTGGCAACACTCTTCAATTGTTATATTATGGTTTTAGCGGTTTCAGCGCGATGCGTTACTGGTATTGGGCTGGACAAATCTTTGTCATCACTCTGGCCCTGGCGATCCTGGTGGATGTGCTGTTTGATGCGCTGCGTCGTTTGCCTGGTCATGAATTATGGCCGCGCCTGCTAGTGACGGTAACCGGGTTATTTTTGCTGGTCATCTTTGTCAGACGAATGATTCATCTGGCGCCTTTTATTCCGGGTGGCAGTGCCGCAGAAACGTATACATCTTCTATAGATGCGGTGGCTACATTAACTCAACCAGGGGATGTGATTGCTTCACCTGGAAATGGCTACATTGGATATTTCCTGGATGATCGTACCTTCGTAAACCTGGATGGTTTGATTAATAGCCCTGATTATTTCAATGACCTAAAAACAGGCAATGTCCCGGACTTTCTTGAAAGAATGAATGTCAAATATGTCTATGGTAGTGAATATATGCTGACGGAGTCCCAGCCGTATACGGATTTCTTTAAAGACCGTCTCAAGTATATGCACCAAGCTGGTGATCAAACCTTATTTCATTATGCTCCCTCCTCAGAATAACCTGTTTTAATTGACTTGAATATTTAGATTTATCTTATTAGCCAAAAAAAAATTTGCAAGAATTAGTAAAATGATTCCAATACTAAAACATAATATTTCGTTGCGTGAAAAAAACACACTGAGAATGAATGTCAAATCGAAATACTATATGGAGGTTAACTCAATTTTTGAACTTGATCAGGCAATTCGTAATCAGATGATAACAAAAGAAAAAATTATGGTTTTGGGTAGTGGTTCCAATATATTATTTACGAAAGATTACCCGGGCACAATTTTGAAAATTAATATCCGGGGAATACAAATTGTCTGCGAAGAGGATGAATATGTTTTTGTAAAGATAGGCGCAGGAGAAGATTGGTCTTTCTTTGTTGAATATGCAGTATCAAAAGGTTGGGGAGGAATTGAAAATTTGGCTATGATACCAGGAACGGTCGGTGCAGCACCCGTTCAAAACATTGCTGGATATGGTCATAATTTACACGAATCTCTTTCTTCAGTCAATGCAACAATATTTTCTACCGGAGAAAAGAAAATATTTTTAGCAGAGCAATGTAAATTTGGCTACAGAACCAGTATTTTTAAAGAAGATATGTTAGGAAAATGTGCAATTACAGATATCACCCTTAAGTTAAACAAAAAACCGGATATAAATATCAGCTATAAATCCCGGTATGAATCGGTAGAAGAGGAACTGGCAAAAAATAAAATACCACCGTACCGTATTGAAGATGTATATCAGGCTGTAGTAAATATTAGAAAAAGAAAGTTACCGGATATTAAGGAAGTAGGTACTATTGGAAGCGTTTTTAAAAACCCATTAATTACCTGGGATCAGCTGGATGCCATTAAGAAAATATGCCCAGATATCCATTATTACCCTCAAGAACATTTAATATATAAAAATGTTACAAACGATAATCCTGATAAAAAGGGAAGGGTAAAAATACCCGCAGCATGGCTTATTGAAGAATTAGGCTGGGGGGGTAAAATAATAGGAAACTGCGCTATTTGGAAAACCCAACCGCTGAATATTGTTAACCTGGGTCATGCAACACCTGAAGAATATTTATCAGTAATTAAAAGGGTCAAAGATGCTGTTTATGAGAAATATTCAATTGATTTGGAAACAGAAGTGGTTATAGTCTAAAGTTCTTTGCTTTTATTTCAATAAAAAAACGCCCTCCTGAAATGGAGAGCGGTTCCGCCTGTAACAGTTAACTGGTCTATTCTTGCGCGCAGCATTTAGGGGAGAAACTCATTGTTGGGTGGTTGTAGGTCATCATCGTTTTATTCTTCCGATATCCTTACAGACGCTCTAAAGCTTCGAGTTCATGTTAACACTGCTAACCCATCCGAAGAATTAGGAAAGTAAAGTGGAAACTCCATAAGTAGCCCAAGTTGCTACCAAAGGAAGTTGATGGAAGCGGCGAGGACGAACAGAGCGACCTTTAGATCAAAGCCATTCGCTGTAATGGCATGAATGGATTTCGGTGCCTGTTCTTCCCACCATCTTACGAACGGAGGCTTGCAGCACCTGATACAGAAGTTGTCGCAAGCGGCGATAGGATAGCTGTCCAAAACATAGCTGGAACGTGCATTGAGTTGCTTCCTGTATTCGCCCAGCGACAGGAACAGGGTCAGAAACAGATTGGCAATGCGAAACAAACGACGATTGAAGCGGCTTCTATTCAACATCTGCGATATGTAGCCATACTCACTTAGAAACTGGCAGGCTATCCGGAAGTTGCCTCGGAAATATAACATCGCCACTATTGTTGCGGTCATCACTTTCGCATCTTTTATTTGGCTTTGTTTATCCTCGACGTGGCGCAGAGTCTACAGCAGCTTGTCACAAAGTCCAAAAAAACGTAGAATTTGGGTGTCCATGCGCTTCTCCATTTCAATTTTTCCTTGAGAACCTTTACTTTACCAGCTTTCGCATGGCCTCTCTTCTTTCTGAGTTTCAAGGCGGCTACTTAAGTTAATTCAAGGTAGAATTTGGAGGAGGATATGAAAAGACAAATACGAACTCTTGTGTTGGCACTGCTGATTTGTCTCTATCTGGTGGCTTGTGGGGGTTACACTTCTGGGGAGACTGGTGGAAGCGGACAACCATCAACATCACAACCAGTAAGCGAAACAGAAGAACCGGTAAGCGAAACAACAGAACCAGTAAGCGAGATAGCAGAACCGGCGGTCGTTCTTGATTTATCTGGCGGGTGGAAACAAACAAACTTTAATTCTGATACAAACTATCAGATTGCGATGATTACTGAAAACACCATCGAAGTATACTGGAAAAGCGAAACGGATAATTTAACAGCTCTGTATTGGGCCGGGACTTATGTTCCTCCTACTTCAGAGACCAATGAGTATTCATGGGAATCTGTTAATGACAGGAGTCGTACAGATAGCGCATTACTTGCATCCGAAAATGACAAAAAGACTTTCACTCATAAAGATGGCGTAATAAGCTATTCTGTTACGGCAATGGGGGTTGCTAAAACCGTTGAACTCGTTCGTTCGGACGATGTCAACATAAATGTTCAAGAGGCTGTTTCTACCGCTGACCCTCTTCCTTTTGAAATAGCAGAAAGTGGATATGTGGTAATGAAGGGGTTTAATACGTTTTATTTTCAGTATGCCATAAAAGCGAATAATCCTAACCCTGAAATGGCTTACAATTACCCTTCTATGCGAATCACAGCACGAGATGAAAGTGATGCTATCTTGTGGACAGGAGAGGTGGTAGGACCGTCGATTTTACCGGGTGGGACGTGGTATTACGCAGACCAAAGCCCTCTCTTTGATAGTGAGCCAGCTTCAGTAGATTTTGAACTTATTCAGCCTGAAGATTGGAATTGGGTTTCACCGGAATTTCTTGATTATCCAGGTGAAGCTTTATTAGTAGAAAATCCAACAAAATTTCATGACAAGATTATAGGGGAAGTCATTAATCCTAATGATTATGACATTAAAATGGTCCAGATAGTCATATTGTTCCGCGATGATAGTGCTAAATTGATCGCCGGTGAATCCACAATTGTTATTGAGGTTCCAGCAGGGGTAAAAGTACCGTTCGAACAGTTTTTTATGAACGCAAACGCCCCTTATATAACCGACAACTTTGAGGTTTACGCCTACCCGTGGTATCAGTAATAAAGGGAATTACTTGGTCAAAACTCCATAGATAATTTATTGTCGGGTAGGGGTTGAAACATCGTCGTCTACCCCAACCCGCTCTTGCGCGCGGCGGATGGCCTGGGCGTGGTCTGCGACTTGCAGCTTTGAGAAGATGCTGGTGATATGATTGCGGACAGTCTTCGGGCTGATAAACTGCTTTTGGGTGATTTCTGCGTTGAAATACCCGGCAGCGATCAAATCCAATAACTCACGCTCCCTTTCAGACAGCCCAGAGAGGTCGCCGACCTCTGAAGCCATGGAACTGCCCTTTGCAATCACGGTTGTTTGTGGGGCTTTTCTATCCGTGCTGATGTCCTAAAAGAAATGGGTCCTGCACTGGGCAACTGCCGGGCCGAAGAGCGCCTGACCATCCGCCACAACCCGGATCACACCCAGCATTTCCCCTCAAACGGTTAGTCAACAATTCGAAGTTGCTTTTCTTTCCCAATACGAAATCGCCCAGGTGCAGGACTGTTCCATCTGGAGAGATTAAATCATTCCAGTTCTTGAAGATCAGCTCTTGCCAGTTTTCGGGGCGGTTGCAGTATCTTCCGATGTTTTCATGGAAGAAATGGGTGTCGGAGATGATCCAGGTATAGGGGGAAATGATGAGCGTGTTGTTGGGGAACATCCTTAATAGTAGGGTCGGATTTCAATTTTAAACTACTCCGGGAAATACGGGGAATGACCTGGCCAGTCGTTCACTTCAGGCCGTTCCCGTAGTTTTTCAAGGGAGATCGGTGTGCAGCGGATAGCAGGTCGTCAGCAGTCCGGATGATCGCCTACAATTATCTTTTCACCTGTGATTTGTTTTCATACAGCCATAATCCGCTTTTGAGTTTTTCCTCGATTGAAATAAATGCGGATTCAGCACGAGCTTCGTGCATGAGAACCAGTAAGTCGTTATCGCTCATCATCTTGGAGTCCAAATTCAAATAACAGCGTAGATCCGAAACTTCAAACGAGAGGATGTGATGCCAGTATAACTCAAAAAAAGAGTAAGCGAAATATTAGAGTTTAGGCTATAATAGTCGTAACTCTAATATTTGGAGGAGCGTATGTTTGTAGATCGCCGGCAGGAGCTTGATTTCCTCAACAACTTACTCACACGCAGCCATCCGGGGCCAGCGCAACTGGTACTGATTTATGGACGCCGCCGTGTGGGAAAGTCTGAGTTGTTGATGCAGTGGGCGACGCAGAATGCGGCGCAAAACGGGCTGCCCTTCACCTATTGGGAAGCGGTCAAAGAAACCGCTACCCAACAGCGCGCGCGTCTGTTTGCCAAGCTGCTCAATGTCCCCGTTTCGGCTGCGCCCGTGTATCGCTCCTGGCCCGAACTGTGGGATGCTGCAGCGCCATTATTACAAGCAAAACGCCAGATCCTGATCCTGGACGAACTGCCCTACGCCGCCGAAGCCGACTCGGCTATGCTGTCATCGCTGCAATATGCCTGGGATCAGCACTTTCAGAAGTCAGAACTGGTGATCGTGCTATGCGGCTCCCAGATGCGTGTCATGGAAACTCTGTTCTCCCGCCAATCACCACTCTTTGGCCGCATGACATCTCAATGGAGGCTGGAGCCCTTGCCTTTTTCCAGTCTGGCAGAGTTTTTTCCCAAATGGAATGCCGATGCGCGCGTGGCCACTTATGCCATGCTGGGAGGTATCCCCGCTTATCTCAACTGGCTGGATCCTGGCATGGACTTGATTGGAAACATTCGTCAAGTGATTCTGAACCCTGGCAGTATGTTCCTGGCTGAGCCTGCCTTTTTGATGTACGACGAAGTGCGCGAACCATCCAGTTATCTGGCAATCCTGAAGGCAATAGGTGGCGGAGCGCATACCCTGACAGAAATCAGCGAAAAGTCTTTCATCCCCACTACCAGTGTAAACTTTTACCTGAACACGCTGCAAGAACTCCACCTGGTTGAGCGCCGCCTGCCGGTGACACAAACCAAAGCGGCGCGCGGACGTTCCAAAAGTGGGCGGTATCACCTGAGCGATCCGTACTTCCGTTTCTACTTCCAGTTCCTCGAGCCATTCCTTTCCACTTCTCCCTTCGATACAGAACAGGTGGTAGAAGCGGTGCGGCGCAACCTGCGCGCCTTTGTCGGTGTCACTGCCTTCGAGGATTTGTGTCGCCAGTGGGTACTGGCGCAGGCCAGAGCAGGGCAACTACCGTTCCTACCGGACAGCATTGGCAGTCATTGGAGCAGCAAGGTACAGGTGGATGTGGCAGCGATCAATTGGAAAACGCATGACATTTTGTTGGGAGAATGCAAATGGGGTGCCGATCGGGTGGACCGGCAAGTAGCTCGCGAGTTAATCGAGAACAAGGGACCTTTGGTACTGAAAGACCTGCCCGAAAAAAGCGAAGCATGGCGAGTGCATTACGCCCTGTTTGCCCGATCTGGCTTCACACCAGCCGCTGTTGCAGAGATGCAAAAGGTACAGGGAAGTCTGGTGGACTTGCAACAAATCGACGCTGTATTAGGTCGGTAGCCAGCCGCCACATAAAAACAGAAGATATGCCTGAATAGTTCGGGATAAATGGCAAGGGAGAGCAAAAGCAGCATGCCTCATGAGCTTTCATGGGGCATGTGGCATCATTATGTATGGTAAGGGATGGTGAGGCTAACCCCGTATATATAGGGGTGTGGTCTGTTATCTCGTGTTTTCTGTCTATTTAGCGTATCAAATCCAATTGGTCTAAATTTATATCCGTATATACGACTGGATCCGCGAGAGAGAGGTGAGAGTGCCTATCTACCGCCTTGAATCAACTGTGTGGTGGGTGAGCCGAGGTGGCCGGATCTGGGCCCTGATTAGCCGCGTCAGCCGAATGCGACGTTAGGCGGTAGTCGGTCCGGACATCAAACTGGATCAGATGATATCATGCGTTGCGCGACTTATACGGACCATCGCAGCTTACCTTATCTGATGATTTGCTGGACAATTATTTCTCAAATACCAGCGTGTACGAAAAGAAGCTTCCTAACTTCCTCTTCAGCCGGAATCTGGTATCCTGGGCCAGACGCACCAGCGTTTGCGCCAATGGATAGTCGGGATCGGTCAATAGCTCACTAAAGGCTACGGTCCCGGATGGTGAAAGCACACGATAGAACTCGCGGAGCGCTCGGCTTGGTTCTGGGATCTCACTGATGACTGTGATCAGATAGATCGCATCAAATGAACCGGTCTCGAAAGGAAGCTCATAGACATTTGCTACTTTTGCCTTAACGTTGAGCACACCTTCCATCTGAGCCCGTCGCTGGACACGCTCAATCATCTTGGGCTCAATATCGATGGCGACAACCTTCCCGCGTGGACCCACGCGGCGGGCTGTCTCTAAGGTGTAGCGGCCATTGCCCGGCCCGACCTCCAATACCGTCATGCCTGGTTCGATACCATGGCGGAGCGGCATCTGACTCGGGGGTTGGATTTTGCGCCGCAGGGGATTATCGATGAAATTGGCGAGAAACTCAGGCATCGGAAACTTGTGGAAATAGCGAATGATCCGCACGATTGTATGTAGGATCACTGGAAAAAGTAACAACCCAAGGATAACGGATGTCAGATTTCGAAGCATGAATGTCTCCTCCTGGGGTGAGAACCAGCCGGTGGGTTCGATTTTGAACCTACCGATCTAATAAGGTTAATTATATGCTCCAATAAAAAAACCGCCCTCGATCTCTGGAAGGCGGTTAATCATCAACCCAAATATTCTATCCCTGCATCATAGGCCGAAACTTACCCTCTACGAGGACTTCGTACCCGTACAATCCGACTCGATCCGTGAGAGAGAGGTGAGGGTGTCAATCTATCGCCTGAATTAAGCTGCTTTGCGGCGCAGAGTCGGCTTGAATGAATTGTTTTAGGTATCATCACCCGAATACCTCAACGTAAGACGCAGCATGTCAATGAGCTGTATTCCATCTTCGAAGAATGGCTGAGGGTCTTTGGTGGGTTATGATTAAAAATGAGCCCTATCTCTATTGGTAAGATCCGTATTCAAAAGAGAAAACAGAAAATATTCTTGACAATAATCGATTAATAAATTCGGAAACAGGAGAAATTCTTGAAGGTCAACCGTAGATTGATTATCTAGTATGTATTTATAATAGAATTCGGATGAATGACTGACACTGTTAACAGATTTTTCCTTTTGAGTGTCCCGCATCGGCGAGACTAGCTTTTTCGAGGATTGTTTACTGAACCCCAGCCATCACCGGTCGGAACTTATAGCCATAAATAATAATTCCGCGTTCGTCCATATCGGTGCGGATTTTGCGGGTGACCATTTCCACCGGCATACCGATCTCCACATCCTGATCGCCTAAATCGGTGAGTTGGGCGGTAACGACCGGGCCCTCTTCCAATTGCACCAGTGCCATCGTATAGGGCGCGGTTTGCTCGTAACCGGCAGGCGCGCTGGTCATTTGGGTGAAACTATACACCTGCCCGCGACCGCTAAAGGAAAATTGGGTTTTCGCTTCTCCACCGCAATAAGGGCAGACATCCCGGGGAGGGAAAATTTTTGAATCGCAGTGCGGGCAAACTTCGCCCACCAGTGCGTACCGTTGTTTTTTTAATCTCCAATGGCGTGGAACTTCCATTTTTATGACTCCTTTTCATCTATTTTGATGATCTATGTCAGTTTAAGCTTTAACTTCTATCAAATCCTATCAAAAATGGGAAAAACTGTAATTTCCGTCCAGTACTTATGAGAAATTGGGCATTTTTCCCAAAACATGGGTCACGGCGGTTGATGCCGGACCACCTAAACTTTGCACCAGTGCCAGGTGGGCATCCGGGATCTGGTTTTCTCCGGCTTCTCCGCGCAGTTGCAGGGCAGCTTCTACCAGTTGGTAGGCACCGGTGGCAGCCAGCGGGTATCCGCGGGCCTTGAGCCCCCCCATTGTATTGATGGGAAGGTCTCCCTGCCGGGTTAGCGTATCTCTCTGGGCTAATTTCCAGCCTTCTCCCTTCGGTGCAAACCCGGCGGCTTCCAGAGAAAGAACACCGAAAATACTAAAGGCATCATGCAGTTCGAAGAAGTCCACATCTCTGGGTAAAATTCCCGCTTGAGCGCAGGCATTTTCAACTGTAACGCCGGCGGAACGAAATGCGAGTGGATCAGGTCGGTCATGCAAGGCTAATGTGTCAATGGCGATATCTGAGCCCAATACGCGCACCAGCGGATGCCCAATATTTTTCGCAATTTCAGGGGTAGTCAGGATTAAAGCAGCGGCTCCATCGGCATAGGGAGAAATATCAAACATATTCAGCGGGGAGGAGACCATACCCGCTTTCTCGTAAACTTCAGATTTAATAGCTTTGCGATACATGGCATTGGGATTGTTGACGGCATTTATGTGGCCTATCAATGGGAAAGCTGAAAATGCCATGCGATCGGCTTTGGGATTCTCGTGAAGGTAGCGTTGCATCAGGAGCCCGGCTTGGGCGGTTAATGTTTGACCGGTATAAACCTCATAATCGTAATCCATCACCAGTTTGGTAGGTTCATCCATGGTTTCACCGGCAAGATCGGTATATTTTTCCAATCCTAGAGCCATGGCGACATCCACCCATCCCGAAGCCACAGCCAGAAAAGCTAACCGAAAGGCAGCCGCTGAGGACGCTTCTCCTGCTTCCACTGTATAGGCTTCGCTACCTTCCATATAAACATTGTCTGTGACAAGAGCCCCCAGATTAGCTTGGTGAGAACCAACCGAAGCCAATAAGTTGCCAATATAGACAGCTTCAGGGATTAATCCGCCAGCATCTTTTTTGGCAGCTAAAATAGCCTGGGCTGAAATATTTCGCAGAGAAAGATCCCAGTGTTCACCCACCGGGATTTGCCCCACACCTGCAATGACGACTTCGCGCATGCTGCCTCCTTTTAATTCATGGTTATTTTTCCGCGCAAGCGGGTGTAGGTGGCATAATCAATTTCAGAGCGGCGGGAAATGTAGGTCTGGGTTTTTAAGGCTTTATCGCGTCGTTCCAAAATTTGATCGGTTACAGTAATATCCATTGCATCCGAGCCGGCTCCAGAGCCATAAGAGGTCAACAAAATTCTGTCTCCGGGCTCGGCTTCATCCAGGATTGCAGTCAAGCCAACAATGGCAGCTCCGGCATAAGTATTTCCGATTACCGGGGAAAGGAGGCCAGCTTTGTACTGGTCTTTTGAAAAGCCCAACATTCCGGCAACCCGTTGAGGAAATTTGGTGTTAGGTTGGTGGAAGACGGCGTATTTATAATCGGCTGCGGTAGTGCCATTGGCTTCCATCAAATGTCGGGCTGCCTGGGTGATATGTTTGAAATAAGCCGGATCACCGGTAAAGCGCTGGCCATGTTCGGGGTAATGTTGTGTCGGCCGGCGCCAAAAATCCGGCGTGTCAGTGACATAGGAGAAGGTGGCATTAATGGCAGCCAGCGATTCATCAGCTGGACCCATCAGGTAGGCTGCCCCACCAGCAGCGGCGGTATATTCAAGTGAATCTCCGGGGCGTCCCTGGGCGGTATCCGCACCGATGGCCAGGGCATATTTTGCCATGCCAGACCCAACGAAACTGATGGCAGCTACCATGGCTTCGGTGCCGGCTTTACAGGCAAACTCCCAATCACCGGCTTGAATGTGCGGTGAGCAGCCAATTGCCTCACCCACAATGGTGGAAGAGGGTTTGACGGCATAAGGATGCGATTCGCTGCCAATCCAGACTGCACGAATTTCCTGTGGGTTGATCTCAGCCCGCTTCAAGGCATTGCGAGCAGCTTCGATCGAGATCGTGATGGTATCCTCATCCAAACCTGGCACCGCTTTTTCTTTGATGGGCATCCCTTCCCCATCGCCAGCCTTCCAGAGGCGGGCTACTTCCGTGGCAGGTAATCGATAACGGGGGATATAAACCCCGTATCCAACAATACCGACTGGAAGTTTGGTTTTTAATAAAATTGGATCATTTGCAAAATCATTCATTTTTGTTTCTCCATTCTGTGAGAATTTGTTGAGCGCGTTCCACCCGCACATTTTTTTCTTGTGCCAATTGGGAAGCAACGCGAGAAATTTCATCACCCTCTGCTCCAGCCGTAATGGCGACCTGACGGGCATGCAGATTCATGTGTCCACGTTGAATTCCTTCGGTGGCCAAAGCGCGTAAGGCTCCCAGATTTTGAGCCAGCCCGGCGGACACAATGATTTCGGCCAGTTGTTGGGCGTGTTCCACCTTCATTAAGGAAAGAGCTGCTTTGGCGGTGGGATGTACCCGCGTGGCGCCGCCAACCGTTCCGACAGCCATTGGTATTTCAATCATTCCCACCAGATTCCCATCGTTGTCTCTTCCCCAGGTGGTCAGGCTGGTGTATTTCCCGGAACGGGCGGCATAAGCATGGGCACCGGCTTCGACTGCCCGCCAGTCATTCCCGGTGGCAATCAGAATTGGGTCAATGGCGTTCATGATGCCTTTGTTGTGTGTGGCAGCCCGATATGGATCCACCGCCGCAAAAGCCCAGGCAGCAATAATGCCATCGCGGACTTCTTCAGCGCTGAAATCTCCGAATGCCAGGTTTTCTTTTAAGATAGTCACTCTTGAGCGCGCCAGACGGCGATCCGCCAGATTGGATAATATGCGCAGATGGACTTTGCCGCCTGTAATGGCTTCTATTTTGGGGGCAAGGGTTTCAGCGGCGGTGTTAACAGCGTTGGCGCCCATCGCATCCTGAACATCAAAGATGAGGTGTACCACTAAGAATGGTCCAATCGGAGATTCGGAAATGATCCTCACTTCGATGTCCCTGGGGCCACCCCCATATTTACTCAATACAGGATCAACTTTTCCAAGCTGTTCGAGTAAATCATGCCGGGCAGCCAGTATTTTTTGCCGGGCGCTATCAATTTCATCCAGTTCGAGCACCTGAATCTGAGCGATCATTTCCGGTGCCGTCGTCTGTGCGAAAAAACCACCCGAAGGTCGTGTCAATTTGGCCATAAAAGAAGCACTGGCGATCACCGAAGGTTCTTCCAGTACCATTGGAATTAAAACTTCTTTCCCGTTTACAATGAAATTTTGAGCAACCCCTAAAGGTAAACTAAACAAGCCAATCACATTCTCAATCATGTGATCTGCTTGTTCAATTTTTAATCCATTTTCCCCTTTTAATATCGCTATTGTTTCAGGCGACAGATTTTGTGTTTTGATTAACCAGGCATGCCGCTCATCCAGGGTCAGATTATAAAATTTGGTTTTGTCTTCATTGCCTTGATAGGGCGCCATGAATCCTCCGGTTTAAAAAACCATTTCTGTGTTTTCGGGAAAATTGTAGCCAACAAAGGCTGGCAAAACCTATCAGATTTACTAAAAAATATCTTTTTCACTTAGAAATCATTTTCCCCCACCAATACTTAAAACGCTACCAAGTAAAACAGAATTTCTTTATCTGTTTTATTAGTAATTTTTCAACTAAATTTACGAAAACGATCAATCAATTAAAAAATTACAATGACAGTGTGTCCCCAGGTTTCAGAACATGCACCTGACAATTTACTGCTTCAGTAACCCTTTTCGCCCAGGCATTTGCGTCCTGGGCAATCAGATCAAAGGTGTTGTAATGAATAGGAATGACATGTTTTGGCTGTAAAAATTTCACAGCGCGCAGAGCATCATCCGGCCCCATGGTGAAATTATCTCCGATTGGGAGGACTGCCAGATCAATACCTTCTTCACCGATCAATTGCATATCTCCAAATAAACCGGTATCACCTGCCAAATAAATTTTCTGATTATCTTTGGTAGTCAGTAAAAAGCCGGCTGGGTTACCACCGTTACTACCATCCGGTAATTGAGAACCATGGAGCGCCAGAGTTAATTTCAGATAGCCAAAGGGATAGTGAAACCCGCCGCCTAAATGTTGTCCATGAGTTCGTTTCACGCCTTGATTGCTGAACCAGTTTGCAATTTCGAAATTAGAAATCACTTCGGCGTTGTTGCGTTTGGCAATCGACACGCCATCGCCGACATGATCTCCGTGCCCGTGGGTAATTAAAAGATAATCAGCCTGGATTTGTTCTGGTTTTGCAGAAACGGCTGGATTTCCGTTAAAAAATGGATCAATGATTAATTTGAATCCATTAGTTACAATGCCAAGGGTGGCATGTCCATACCAGGTAATAATTGTGCTCATTTTTCCTCCAAAGATAAAGGATTACTCAACATTAAATTCGACTTCACTGGAAGTTGTTTCATTGCCCGCCAGATCATAAGCTTTTATTGATACACGATGCTTTCCAGCATTAATGCTTACAGGAATACTATACGGCATTTCTGACTTACTGCCAACTAAATGTCCATCCAGCCACCAATCCACTCGCGCAACACCGGCATTGTCGGTAACATCGCCTTGCAACGTGATCGTTCCGGTTGATGATCGGGCTAAGGCCGTATTTTCCAGTGGGTAGAGAATTTTCACGATTGGTGGTGAGTTATCCACCGATACCTGAAGGGTATAAGTTGTTAACTGGTTATTCTCCCGAATGACCAATAATCTTAATGCATAAAGCCCATCTTTTATTTCGCTGGTATCCCACTCAGCAATTTTTTTATTCGTAACCTTTGTGGAACTCTCATCCCCGATTTGTAACCACGCCGTTGGATTTAATCCTGCACCCACCTGAAGGCGATAACTGCTCATATCATCTATAAGAATTGTGCCAAAAATCTTAACCACTCCTTTTACGTAACTGTAATTTTCAGGCGCAGTAAGGAGAACATCCTGGTCAATTCTGGTGGATTGAATCAGGTCATAATCTTTTGGTGGAATTTCGATTTTGTTAAACTTAGCCCAGGAAAGCGCTTCTTCCGGCAAAAGCATATATACTCGGGATTCAATCATTTCAGATGGTGTAAAAACGGTAGCCAGTAACCCGGTTTCGCGATTGATTTCAAAGCTCTTAAAAAGATTGTCATAACCAAGCGGTTGCGTACCATCTATAAACAATTCTTTGATTGTGGCAGGACATTCCCTGGTTGGCAACTGCCCGGATAAATTGCAAACGATAGTCTCGCCAATGCCTGCTGGTTTTTGCCAATCAATCGCCGGTTGGTTTTGATGTAACCATTGCATTAAAGCATACCAAACACCACCAGCAATTTTTGGATTCAATTCGACCTGGGTTTTGCCTTTTTGACCAAACCAAACCACAGTGACATATTGTGTCGTATAGCCGGCTGTCCATACTTCATCGCGATTGAAAGTTGAGCCAAATTTTCCAGCACTTGGACGCCCGATTTCCAATAAATTTGGAAACCCCAAGGTTGCCCGGCGTTCGAAATCATCATGTAAAATATCGTGTACCAGATAGGCTAATTGGGGGCTAAGAATAACTTGAGAATCAGGGGTGTAGTCATTCATGAAGAATCCATCTGTCAGTTCAACCTGATGGATCAACATAGGTTCTATTAGCCCATTGGACGAATTTCTGCTTCCATCGCGAACACCAATCGTCGCGAAAATACTATAGAAGTCCGCAACTTCCAGAATTGTAGCGCTTTCTCCATCATAAAAACTCTCCAATGGATTTTTCATATTCTGAAAAGTTGTTAAACCGAAAGAATTGGCATTACGGGCAACGATGTCTGGTCCTAATTGTTCAAATAATTTATTGAGAGCAGTTAAATAATCATTAGCGAGTGCTGTGCGTAAACGTAAAGGCCCCTTGTATTTTTCAATGGGTAATTGATATTGTTGAAGTTCCTCTGGCAGACTGGCGGGAATATCCCACACCTGCGTGGCAGGAGAAAACCCGCGGGCAAAAGCATTCACAGCAACCAGAGGTGTCAGAATGGAACCTCCTTGTTTTGGAGAAATTCTGCTGGCTTCATTGACACCATCAAAATCGCCTACCAAAGCCAGTACTTGACCAGTTTTTGGGTCAACGATGGTTCCGCTGGCAATCAAATCCACCTTTGTCAGAGTTTCATCAAATAACGAAGGTAAGAATTTATCAGTGAAACAATCAATATTCTCGCTGGAAGCTCCATGCAGTCTTTCAATTTCAGTTTTTAAGGTGCAGGTCAATGATTTTTGAATTTCGAAATCCAGACTGGTTGTTACCTGCAATCCGCCTAACTCAACCCGCTCGCGACCATATAGGTTATACAATTGCTCAATCACCAGTGAGGAATAAGCTGCGGCGAACTGATTTTGGGCAGGAATTACTGTTACCAGTGTTATTTCTGTTTTCTGTGCTTTCTTATAATCTTCTAAGGTGATGAAGCCATCAGTATATAGTCGCTCTAATAAAGTTGCCTGATTTTCAAGAGCTGCCTGTGGGGTATCCAGTGGATTGAGCGCTGGGGTTTGAGAAACGGCTACCAAGAGAGCAGATTCAGCTAAATTAAGAGCATTTCCGCTTTTATGTAGAAAGAATCTGGCGGCAGCATCAATACCAATCGTATGATGCCCATAGCCCGAGCTGTTGATAAACCACTCCAGAACTTGTGCTCTTCCATATTTTTCGGTTACCTGGGCAGCCAATAATCGCATGCGGAATGTTCGAAAAATGCTTTCAGGTTCATCCCAAAGCAATAGTCTGTCCACCAGTTGTTCTGCAATCGTCGGCGTTTGATCTTTGGAAAAAAAGTTGCGTGAATAACCAGGACTCGTCCAAAAATCTGGCTGATACACCGCCACTGTCAGTTGGACGACATAAGGGCTGATGAAATTGTTCTGGTTGGGGTCAATGGGTAAAAACCGTCTGAAGACGCCTTGTTCTTGTAACTGAAAAATTGTGTTTTCACCAGTTTGATCCAGCAGTGTCGTTGGGGTTAAAAAAAGTCCTTTTTCAGCATCCAGATAGATAGGGAGCCAATGAATGGATGGTAAATTCTGCGAAATGCGGGTATAAAAAAAAGCGCCAGCAACAGGGATGGATAAAAGTAGAATCACAAGGACGATTAAAATAGAAAGGCTAATTTGATTTAGGGAATGACGAACTTTAATTGGTTTTTGAGATCGCCTTTTATTTCTACTTTTGACAATCAGTAATATCTGAATGCGTGATTTCATAGGTTTTGAATTAACGGGTTGGTGTTACCGTTATCGTTGCAGATGGTTTTAAAGTTCCGGTTAAAGACGGCGTCGGATTGGCGTTATCCAGAGGCGAGGGGGTAACTGCCAGGGTTGGGGTGGCGGTGTAATATTGGTTCAGATAGTAAGCTGCGGTTGCTTTCCATTCTGGTAAAATGGCATCCGGATCCAATTCCAACATTCTTTCCCAGTCCCGTTTGGCGACATCATTTTTTAAGGCTTCCAGGGCAATAGCTCGCACAAAAAACATATGGGCTAACTGCGTGTCATTCTTTGCCAGTTTTTGACATGCCCCGGCTTGTTGATAAGCATTGCCAGGTTTATTGAGTGGAAAGTTGGCTTCACTGAGGGTCATGCAATAATCAAATGATTTTGGGTGTAACTTAAAAGCAACTTCAAAATCATTGAATGCTTTTTGATATTCTTCCAACTGACTGAATAATTGGCCGCGTTGATAATAGCCTTCATAATAACCAGAGTCTTTTTTCAGGATTGAATCGAACAATTTGATCGCTTCAGCATAATCATTATTGGCTGCATAAGCCTTTGCTAAAAAGATATCGGATACCGGGTCAAATGTAGTGTTATAGCGGGTGTAAATTAACAAGGGTTCCAGAGAATCTTTTTCATTCCCACTGATCTGATAAATTTCACCTAAAAGCTTATAAGCCTCCAATAAGGTCAAATCTTTTTCCAAAGCTGTTTGAGCAAAGTAAATCGCCTGGTTGTAATCGCTTTCAGAAAGCGCGATACGGGCTTTGATCAAATCTACAAGCGGTGAAGAAGGTAAGATTGTTTCAAGTTCAGCCATATAAACCTGAGCTTCATCCAATTTCTCATCTTCTAAATAAGCCTGGATCAAAGCCAAATAGGCTTCTCCAAATTCCGGGTCAAGTTTAATGCTGGTTAATAAGTCCTCAATCGCTTCATTACGGGTCTCTTCATTTGCAAGGTTGATTTTTGCCCGTCCATAATAGCCGGGGGCAAAATCGCTGTCAATGGCAATGGCCTGGTCAAAGGAAGAAAGGGCATTGGGTAAATCCCCAATTTGCAGGTAGGCTTCTCCCAGATGGAAGTAAAGGTCGGGGGCTTCTTTTTCTGATTTGATAGCCTGGTTCAGGTAATTGATTGCGCCTGTCCAGTCTTCTTTTTGATAGTTCCTCATTGCCACACTAAATGCTTCGATGATGGGATGGGGAGTAAAGACATAAATGGGTGTTGGGGTGTAGGTGCTCTCAAGAATATTCCAGGGCGCCGTTGGTTCAATAATTCTGGGTGTTAGCGTAATGGTTGCAGTGGGGCTGGGGGGATAAGTTTGGGTAGGTACCGCGGTTCCAATGGCTGCCAGATTTCGCCCACGGAAAGTCCAAAGCTTTGTAGAGCGGATCGCCACAACAATAAGAACTACTGCAACAATCAAGCCAACAGAAGCGATTGCGATTTTTGCCAAGGGCATTTTTTGCGTCGATTCTACCGGTATGAGAGGAGGGAGCTGCCATTTTCGCTTTTGCATCTCATATGGAATGACTAAACTCTCATCGACCGGAATATCCCCCAGGATCATAAGGCCCCTGCGTGCCATTTTATTGTCAGGATCTAATTTTATGGTTTGGTTAAGACAATAACGACGTTCTTTTTCACTATCAACCACAGCACTCATTAATAACCAATACTCCGGGTTTCCCTGATCTTGTTTAAGGAGACGGGTTAACAGATCTTTAGCTCGTTTTTTATTGCCCTCCTGAAGGGCGGCCTGAGCTTCCTGGAGCATTTTTTCTTCAGAAGATGTCATGCCTTGAGTTTAGCATAGCCATTATTACAGGACAAGAGAAATGACCGAAAAAAATTATCTACTGAAAGAAAAAAAGAACACCAATCTTAAATACCCACTTATTTTTTGACCTTGATATGACGGATTGGCAGAATAACAGGTATAGAACGATCCGGGTTGATCATTTGTAATAAAACCCGCACCCGCTCACTTCCCGATAAACGCGTATCAAAAATAGCTTCATAACCTTCAAAAACGCCGGATTCTATTAAAACTTTGCAGCCTGGATTAACCCCTACTAATGGATTCTTATCGAAAGCATTTGTTTCTCTAACGCGTCTATTAATCTCCTGAATTAATTCATCTGGTACTGAAGCAGGCAGCCCATCAAAAGAGACCAGACCGTGGGCATAAGGCATCCAATTTAATATTGAAACACCTACATTGTCTAAGTTCATTTGGACAAATAAATATCCTGGAAAATAAGGGAGGATTTTTCTGGCACGCGGATTCTTGGGTTGGATCTTTAAAGTCGGGCAAAAACAGTTAAAGCCGTGACTGCTGACTAACTCGGCCAATAACATTTCTTTTCTTGTGTGGCTGTTAAGAACAAACCATTTTTCATGCCATTTCTACCTGCTATTTCAATTTTTGAATAACTCTCATTTGTGTGGTTCATTGAAATATTCTAACCGTAAATCAAAAACTTATAAATAAGGCCAACTAGTATTATACAATGAAGCTTTTTCCTATATTCGTCATTGACTCTACCTTTCAGGGCAATCGCAAAGTCAAAAAGAAGAGTCAAATATCCAAGCAATAAGTGACAAACGATTCTATTCAACCCCAGAATAAACAATAGGATTAAGTCGAAAAGGAGCATCAACCATGACCGACTTAATCACTCATTTATCAAATCTCACTGACCCACGTAGTGCATTAGGAAAACGCCATAAGCTTGCAGAGATCATTATCATAGCGATTTGCGGGATCATCTGTGGCGCAGATGATTGGGTAATGATCGAATTTTTTGGCAAAGCCAAGAAAGAATGGTTCGAAAGTTTTTTATCCTTACCTCATGGAATACCCTCTCACGACACCTTTGGACAAGTATTTTCGCTGATCAATCCACAAGAATTTGAAAAATGTTTTCTGGAATGGGTACAAGAGATTGCCATCATGACGAAAGGACAATTGATTGCCTTGGATGGGAAAACAGTTCGTCGCTCTCATGATAGGACAAATGGGAAAGCAGCTATCCATTTAGTAAGTGCATGGGCTAGCCACAATGGGGTTGTCATGGGACAGGTAAAAGTTGATGATAAGAGTAATGAGATCACAGCCATTCCGGAACTACTAAAAATGCTTAAAATTGAGGGTTGTATTATCAGTATCGATGCCATGGGTACGCAAAAAGAGGTCGTTAGCACCATTTTGGAGCAAAAAGGGGATTACCTTTTGGCAGTAAAACAGAACCAGGGACAGTTATTCCAGCAAATTGACTTCGCTTATAACCTTGATCAGAAGAATAACTTCAAAGATGCTCCCTATGATTATGCCAAAACGGTTGAAAAAAACCACGGTAGGATTGAGACCAGACAATGTTGGGTAATATCCGACCCTGAATACATTCGTTATGTCGATCCGGAAGGTAGTTGGGAGAGTCTTAAAAGTATTGTAATCGTTGAAGCAACTCAAAAAGAAAGGGATAAAACTACATCACAAAGCAGATATTTTATATCCAGCCTCCAGGTTGGTGCAGCAAAGATGTTGAAGTATATCCGTCAACACTGGGAGATTGAGAACAAACTTCATTGGAGCTTGGATGTTGCTTTCAGAGAGGATGAAAGCCGTGTAAGAGTAGGATACGCTCCAGAAAATCTTGCTTTGATTAGGAAGATGGCTTTCAATTTGTTGAGACAAAATAAATCTAAAAAATGTGGGGCAAAGACAAAAAGAATGCTTTGTGGTTTGGACACTAATTTCTTGTTGGAGGTACTTAATTTTTGACTTTGCGATTGCCCTGGGGAGTACCCGTCCAACCCTGGCGGTTTTTTAAAATAATGCAGGAACAAATTCTTGAGAAGAATTTAGGTTTTATCCTATTGGCACGTGCTCAAGATGAAACCCTAGCTGCGGGATTATTCTTGCATTGGGGAAAAACACTGACCTATAAATATGCTTCCTCTATTGAAAAACTTCAAAATCTACGACCAAATCATTTATTAACCTGGACTGCTATTCGTTGGGGCTGTGAAAATGGATTTTCGATTTTTGATTTTGGGCGAACTGACAAAACAAATGATGGATTAAGAACTTATAAAACTCGTTGGGGTGTTGAAGAAACCGAACTGACTTATTCAATATTCTCAAATAACAAAGAAGAATACAAACAAAAGAATCTGATATCTGTAATGGAAAATATCATTAAAAAATCCCCTCTTTGGTTTTGCCGGTTGTCTGGTGAAATTCTTTACCGATATTTTGGATAGAAAATAGCAGAGGAAGTCATGTCATTCAAAACCTGGTATAAAAAACGCGGACCAAAATTTATTTTTCAGCGCGGAAAAGCAATTCTGAAACGGCAGGGCATTTTTACTGAAAAATCCATGCTGCGAGTCGAAAATTGTGTGGATACTCTGGCAAATTTGGGGTGTTTCCCAACATTGCCAACGCCGGGAGATATTGTTAACCGGTATCCAAAATTTATTCAAAAACTGCAGGACAAAGGGGTGGAAATTGCTGTTCATAGTTATCATCATAAAAACTTAAGTGAAATCCCACTTGAAGAGGCTTTACAGCAACTGGAAAGGGCGGTAAAGGTATTTGCTAAATATGACATTGATGTGCATGGCTTTCGATGCCCATATTTAGGTCATACTGCTGATTTAATCGAGTCAATCCCTCAGGGACTCTTCAAATATAGTAGTAACAAGGCAATCTTCTGGAAACCAAAGATTGAGACACCGGAAAAGGATCTTTTTTACGTCACGCTGGATAATTTTTATCACGGAGAAAACTCTGAAAATGTGATTTGTGCCCCTCAATTAAAGGAAAATTTGATCGAGATACCGGTTTGTGTCCCTGATGATTTACAGTTAATGGATGGCTTAAAGATGCAATCGGAGGATGTTTTCCAAGAATGGAAATCTATTCAAAACGAGATTTACAGACGCGGAGAACTTTTTACCATTCTCTTCCATCCTGAATTGGCGCATTTGTGTAATAACCCTTTTCTGGCACTCTTAGATTATATTCAGGCATCCCAACCTGCTGTCTGGATTGCTAAACTAAGTGAAATCAGTGACTGGTGGCTTGAAAAAGCGAAATTCTCTGTAGAAATAATAGAAAATAATGAAGAATTAATTATCAAATTTAATAGTTCTCCCAGGGCAACAATTTTATTTAGAAGCCAATTGAATAATAGTGTCTTTAAATTTTGGGAAGGGAATTATTGGCAAATAAATGGCAGTCAAATCAGTATTCCAAAACAACCGCGGCCGTTTATTGGCTTAGAGAAAGATGTTCCAGAAAGTATTGTCTCTTTTTTGCAGGAACAAGGGTATATCATAGACCAAAGTGAAAAAGCTTACGATTGTTCCCTCTTCTTTGATCATCCATCTATTCTTGTTTTTCAATCTCCATTAAGTCTGGTTGAATTTATTGAATCAAAGAGCACCCCACTTCTGAGGTTTGGACGGTGGCCAAATGGAGCGAAAAGCGCCTTATGTCTCTCTGGAGATCTGGATGTGTTATCGCTTTTTGATTATGCATCCAGAGTTTTTTATTAATAATTATTGTTTTCACTCATCCTGTAAAAGGAGTTGCCATTTATTTAGGTGGCAACTCCTTTTTTAATTTTCGTGTTTTTAAAAAAAGAATAATCGCCGTTAGGAACTTCCACATATTTTTCGTGGTATCATTTCGATCATGAGAAAAAGAGTAATTAAACAACTCTTATTAACAATCTTAATAATATTCATGACAGCCTGTGTCCCTTCAGGACAATTAACCCGGCCAATGAGTGCCTTCACAAATGTCCCGCCCACATTAACTTTAACCCTTTCTGTTACTCCAATATTTACCAGTACACCAACCCCGATACGAACCGTGACCCCTTTCCCTTCTCCTACTGCAACGCCACGTGTTCATACCGTAAAATTAGGCGAGACAATGGGGGGAATTGCCTGGATATACAACGTCTCGCTTGAAGAGTTATTGGAATTAAATCCGGATATCAACCCCAATACCATGACTGTTGGGATGGAGGTGCTGATTCCAGCGACTACGTTGACTCCTGCTGATCTGACCCCACAACCTACACCCATCCAATTGCCTTTGGAAGGATTGAATTGCCTACCGGATGCAGAACAAGGTGTGTGGTGCTTTGTGTGGGTTCATAATACCTCTGATGAGGCCTTCGAAAATGTTACCGTTGGCATTAATTTGGCAGACATGAACGCAACCCAGGTGTTTTCGAAACAAGGGACTGCTTCGTTAAACGTATTGAGATCTGCTGAAAAAATCCCGGTTGCTGTTTACTTTCCTGGACCAATTCCACAGCCTGTGCAAAAAAGTGCGCAATTCATTTCCGCCATCCCATATAATCCGGAATCCAATCGCTATTTGACACTTACCCCTCAGATCGATTTACAGGAAATGAAGCTCGATCATCAACTGGTGACCTTGACTGGAAAAATTTCTCTATCCCAGCCGGTATTAAATGTAACCATGGTTGCCGTGGCGTTTGATGATCAGGGAAATATGATTGGTGTACGCCAATGGCAATCTGGTTTTACAGACCCTGCAGATGAGGTAGCTTTTCGTATTGATTTAGCTTCTGTTTCGGGAAAAATTGCGGATTATTCTCTCTTAGCAGAAGCACAACCCTAATTTACCAGATCAAATAACTATCAATAATACAAAGCGGTTCGTTATTGGGGATATTCATACAGACACGATAGGATAATACACTGCCATTTTGCATTCTTTTGTTTGCCGGAATCGTTATTATCGAGGTCCCAAATTCATCAGTTGCGTCGATTGGGTAATTTAATTCATACCCATTGGGTAAAGTAACCCGCAGATTCCCATCGATATTTTGAATGGGGTTTGAGTTATCAGCCCGAAAGACTTTAATCAACAATTCCTGGGTTTCGTTGATTTTGATATTCGGTGCTTTTTCCTGAACTTGAATTGTAACTGTATCCGGTGAATATTCGAATGTGGATATTTCATTTGGGTTAGGATTTATGACTTCCAGGTATTCTTTCCCTAAGGGTACCATCATTACTTTTTTATCATTTGGTTGATAATCCAAACAGTAATTCTGAAAACATTGACGAATCATTTCACCTTCGTAATACACTTCGCTGATTGGGTTGCCAGAGAGCTCACGTCCACCATGGTGGGTGACGAAATCATCAAACACAAGGGGAACGTGAAAACCGTTTGGGCTATTGACCACATAGAAGACCATGTTGCTTTCCTGGTTGTAAATCTGTGGACCTGGTTCATCCTGACGCAACCCAAGCTTAATGGAAATATCAACCAGATGGATTGTCTCTGGCAAATTAGGATTGCCTATAAATACTACATTCTGAAACACTTGTTGAACCACACCAGATTGCAATTCGATTGGTGCTGACAAAGGTTCTCCAAAAGTATCCAGGTTCCCGAATTTGGTTATATAGTTTAAAAACGGCATCAAGGTGGTATTTGCAGCAACATTTACAGCCTTTCGAGATTCAGGCGTAAAACGGCACTCCTCTTTACAGGCGTAAGCTCCATATGCTAAAAGATGGACTGTTTCTGACTCCTCACTCAATAATCTATAAAAACCAATATTCTCAAAATATTGTTCGATTCTTTTTTCTTGAAAATTGAAACGAACAGGAGTAATCATCTTTCCAATAACAGCTTCTCCGCCTAGAGTTTCGTAAAATTTTTGAAATTCAATAAAATTGGATGTTGTATTACTCAGATCAGAATCGCCTTGAATTTCTTGATCACCATCTTGAACTCCAAACATTGCAGCGAGCGGAAAAAGAAAAAATCCGTTATTTTCTTCGTAATTGGCATTGAAGCACATGAGGGCATTTTCCGTATATTGACACTCATTTGTATCCCAGGTAATGCTCTCGGAAATGATGGGACCGAGTGTTTCAACACCACCTAATTTTTTGTAAAATTCCCGGAAATTTTTTTCAAGCCCATATAGCTTGTTACCAGGATGTTGAACAACGCCCTGATCGCAGCCAGTGAGTAAAAAAATAAATAGCAATATCGGAATAAATCTTAGAAGGATGCTCTTATTATTCACTGTGTTTCGATTGATTAAAGAAAAGATGTTTCAATACCCTAAAAAAGTATATCAAATTCAGCAAATAAGTACAAACAAACCAGATTAGGCCGGGTTACGATTTTTGAATCTTAAATCTGCTTCATAAGTAGTCTGTAGACCGATTTCCAGAGGAATTTTGGGATAGAAATTTAATTTTTCACGTGCCAGAGATAAATCCGCGCACATTCGGTTTGGTCCCCCTTCGTTGCGAATATTATAGATAATTTCAGGATTTTTCCCGGTAATTTCAGCAATCAAATGTGTTAATTCACGAACGCTAACGTCCCGGCCACATCCCAAATTAATTGTCAAACGATTAATATTTTTAACATTTCCCGCAGTTATCAAACCAGAAATGACATCATCAATAAAAATATAATCACGAGTTTGATTTCCATCACCATGAACAACCAGGGTTGAGTTTGAATGAGCCTGTTTCAAAAAATAAGGGATTACCGGAGGATGGGTAGGCGGCATTTGCTGCCCGGGTCCATATGCATTAAAGATTCGCAGGCAGACTGTCTCAATTCCCCATAAACTGCCAATGGTGTGGATATAGTATTCTGCAGATAATTTCGAAACGGCGTACGGGGAACGAGGTTGTGGGATGGCTGTTTCTTCTACTGGTTGTTTGGACTGATTTCCATAAATGGCTCCGGAGGAAGAAAAAACTACTCGCCCTACACCCACATCACGCATCGCTTCCATTAATGTAACCGTACCACCAACATTTACCAGATTGTATTCTCTTGGATAAAGGATCGATTCAGGAACGACGACCCGAGCAGCGATATGGTAAACACAGTCAACATCCTGTAGAAGAGTCCATAATTTTGGCCGGTCGTTGATATCTCCACGGATGAATTCAACCTCGGGCAACAAACGTTCTGGATTACCTGTTGAGAGGTCATCTAACCCACGAACATAATGACCCTCGCGAACCAGTTTGTTCGCCAGAGCAGACCCAATAAACCCTGCAACTCCTGTGATGAAAATGCGCATAAACACCTGATAAATAATGAAATAAAGATTTTTAGAAGAGTATATTGAGCTTCGGCTGCTTAACCGATAAAAAACAAGAAATAAACTTTCTAAAAAATCCAGAATTTTCTTTTTTCACATTATAGCAGACAAATAAATAATATAGTTTCAGACTTCATAAAGAAAATAATAATGAGATTGCTTTAATCTGAAGAAGAATTATGTTCATTGTAGTTCAGGCAAGTTGTGAGTGCAATTTCGATTGCTTTCAAACTTGTCTCTAAACTCATGGATGGGTTGGGTTGCTGCTTATGTACGACCTGTTCTGGCAAGGGGGGAAGATGGATGAAACCACACTGACAATTATTTTGAAGCAAGTTCGAATAATGCCGGCTGATATAAAAAACCTGATTGCATAAAAAAGCCCCAGCCGATAAAGATAATTCGGCAGGTATTCCACATGACCAAATATTGTTAATAATTTCAGAAACTGGTAAGGTGGAAAAATAAGCAGTGGGACCATCTGGAATGATTGTTTGATCCTGAACTTTTTTTCCTGAATTATCTGGAATCCGAAAATCCATCCAGTTAATGGCAACTTTTTCAATCGAGATTGCTGAACGCTGCGAGGCTTCCCCCAGGTGGATGATTAGGTTGGGTTGATATTCGGGGATTATTTCTCGAATCAATTCAGCCGCTTTATGGGAATCGACTGGCAAAATCTTTTTCATAAATTGATGACTTGAGAAAGCCTGGTCATCAATATTTTTCACTACCTGCTCAGATGGATTTACATTGCTGCCACCAAAGGGTTCAAAACCTGTTAGAAGTATTTTCATAATTATCGATATGTTTGTTACCCATAGTTTAGTTTGTCCTTTATTCTACTGGACATTTGACCAGTATTCAACCCAGCCAAAGGTCGTATTGTTTTCTATCCTCTGGAGAATTGTTCAATCTTCGTGAATCGATTAAAGTGATCTAAATGTTGATGATAAAATTCCCCACATTGGGAATAAATTGGAAAAATTATGATTCGCTTAATAATTGCTGATGACGATGCCAAAGTACGATCTGCAGTAAAGCTTTTATTGGGCCAGGATGAAGCCTGCTGGCAAGTAATTGCTGAAGTTCGGAATGTTAAAGAATTATTGGCTGAGGTTAGAAAGAGAAAACCGCAATTATTATTGCTGGATTGGGAGTTGCCCGAAGAGAGTATTGGTGGTCAAAGGCCGCCATATTATGATCTTAAAGATCGGATAGAACATTTAAGAAAATTAAACCCTGACATGTTTATTCTTGTTTTGAGTAGCGAGCCGTTGGTTAAAAATAGTGCATTAAAATCGGGTGCAAATGCTTTTGTTTCTAAAGGAGATCCTCCTGAAGTTTTTATGGAGACACTGAACTCTATTTGTAATTGTCTACCGCAGCTTTAATAGAATTAACTTTTCTATTACCTACATGAAAAAAATGTTTTTTACCAATAAAAAAATAAGGTAATTATTATTGCATTTCCAATGGGCATAGGGAGGTCTTATATTTTTGAAGTTATTAGTCTTCGTTATTTTGTTCCCGAGTTTTTCTTTTAAAAGTTGAATATAATTAAGACTGAATTATTTGATTTCCTTTTCAAAAAAAAATTCCTAGTGGAGGTTTCAATGTATATTGGAGCGATTGACCAGGGGACAACCAGTACCCGTTTTATTATTTTTGACTCATTTGGAAAGATCATTGCTGTTGAACAAAAAGAACATCAGCAGATTTATCCCCAACCTGGTTGGGTGGAGCATGATCCATTTGAAATCTGGCAGAATACTCTGGAAATTATTACCACTACTCTCCAAAAAAGTAAAATTCAGGCAGATCAAATTGCTGCCATTGGAATTACCAATCAGCGCGAAACCTCTGTATTTTGGGAAAAATCAACCGGAAAACCAGTGCACCCCGCTATTGTCTGGCAGGATACGCGCACAGACAAAATATGTTCTCAGTTAGCTCAGGAAGGCGGACAGGATCGTTTTCGTGAAAAAACTGGGTTGCCCCTGGCAACTTATTTTTCCGGGCCGAAAATAAAATGGCTTTTGGACAAATACCCCGAGTTAAAAAAGAGAGCTGAAAATGGAGAGATTTTATTTGGAAATATTGATTCCTGGTTAATTTGGAATTTCACTGGCGGACCCGATGGCGGGTTGCATATCACCGATGTGACCAATGCATCACGTACTTTGTGCATGAATTTAGAAACGTTGAATTGGGACCAGGAAATCCTGAAAACCCTGAAGGTTCCTCTGGTTATGCTGCCAGAAATTCATTCTTCCAGCGAAGTTTACGGCCGGATAAAAGCGGGACCACTCTCCGGGGTTCCAATTGCGAGTGTGCTGGGTGACCAGCAGGCTGCTTTGTTTGGGCAAACCTGCTTTGATTCCGGCGAAGCAAAGAACACATATGGAACCGGTTGTTTCATGCTGATTAATACCGGAGAAAAGATTGTTCAATCAAAAAATGGGCTTCTAACCACTGTCGGCTACAAAATTGGGAATTCTCCGGCAGTTTATGCCTTGGAAGGTTCCATAGCCATCACTGGTGCGCTGGTCCAATGGCTGCGTGATAATTTGGGATTAATCCAGAACTCCGCCGAGGTAGAAGCCCTGGCAAAAACAGTTACCGATAGCGGCGGTATATTTTTTGTTCCGGCATTTTCAGGCTTGTTCGCTCCTTATTGGCGTAGTGATGCCCGGGGGGTGATTGTTGGGATGACACGATTTATTAATAAAGGACATCTGGCTCGAGCTGCTCTAGAAGCAACTGCTTATCAGACGCGGGAAGTCTTGGATGCGATGAATAAAGATTCAGGTGTTGACCTTAAAACATTGAAGGTCGATGGTGGCATGGTGGTAAACAAAACCCTAATGCAATTCCAGGCAGATATATTGGGTGTACCGGTTATTCGCCCGACGATTGCTGAAACCACAGCTCTGGGAGCTGCCTACGCAGCCGGCTTGGCGGTGGGTGTTTGGGAAAAGATCGACGACTTGCGTGCCAATTGGAGTGTGGATGCTATTTGGCATCCTCAAATGGATGTTGCTCAAAGAGATAAACTTTACTCTGGATGGAAAAAAGCAGTCACCCGAACATTTGATTGGATTGACTGATCAAAGAATGCAGAACCATGTGATATGATGTACAAACTATTTCAAATGGAGTATTTTATATGACCAAACCCCATGCTATTGTTATTGGCGCCGGTTTTACCGGGGTAGCAGTCGCTTATGATCTGGCACAAAGAGGAATGGCTGTAACCGTTTTTGAAAAGGGACCCCTAGTAAATGGCACTTCAGGAAGAACACACGGGCTTCTCCATAGTGGGGCTCGTTACGCAGTGGACGATCCGGAATCGGCGATTGAATGTATCGATGAAAACATCATTCTTCGAAAAATTGTGCCACAGGTGATTGAGCCCAATGGTGGACTTTTTGTCGGGTTAAACGAATCAGATATGGCTTATCGCCAGGCTTTTATCGATGGGTGCGCTGCCTGTCATATCCAGATTGAAGAACTAACGCCGAAAGAATCATTGTCTCTTGAACCCAATCTCAACCCTAATTTGCTTACCTCTTTTCGCGTTCCGGATGGTACGTTTGATCCGCTACGATTGGCGATGTCCTTTGCGGCTTCTGCGAATAAATATGGTGGCAAATTTCATTTATTTTGCGAAGTAACGGATTTTATTTTGGATGGGAATGGCAATGTGAAAGGGGTGAAGTACACTGACCGGTCACAAAATAAAGAAGTTGAATACTTTGGGGATATTGTGGTCAATGCTGCTGGTGTTTGGGCAGGGAAATTGGCTGGTCTGGCGGGTAATATCCATTTACCAATCCGCCCAACTCCGGGGGTTATGGTGGCATATGATCAACGCCTGTGCCAACGAGTTATTAATCGCCTGAATGAGCCGGGAGATGGAGATATTATCGTTCCTCAGCGGCAAATGATCACCGTTGGAACCACGTCTTTTGAGGCAGACGACCTGGATTACATTCCTGTCTATAAAGATCAGGTTAAATTAATGTATGAGCGCGGTTGTGAACTTATTCCAAATATTAATAACACGAATGAACGCGGTGCTTTTATGGCTTCCCGCCCATTATTGGATTCCGGGTCTAAGGGCCGGAGCTTGACGCGAACTTTCAAGTGCTTTGACCATAAAGAGAGTGATCAGGTAGATGGTCTAGTTACGATAACTGGTGGTAAGGCGACCACCATGCGACTAATGGCTGAAAAGACAGCCGATCTGGTTTGCCAAAAATTAGGTCTGGATGCCATCTGTCAAACAGCGGAAATTCCGGTTGAATCTTATCGCAAATTCACCCTCGATTACAATTAGGAGGATAAATGCCAAATAACTGGAAAGTTACTTTTGAGATATTTCGTAAAAAAGGTGAAGAACCCGAACGTTTCGATCGTTTTACGTTAGATGTTGATCCTGACGAATATGTTCTGGATGGTGTTGAGAGGATCTGGGCGTTTCATGATCGTTCTCTTGTGTTTTCTCATGCCTGCCATCATTCCACTTGCGGTGCCTGTGGAATGTTAGTCAATGGGGTGGAAAAGCTAACCTGTATCACTACCATTCGTTCTATAACTCAGGACGGAGGAATCATTCGGGTTGAACCCATGCGTAACTTCCCGATTATCAGTGATCTTTCAGTAGATATGACGATTTTATACCAACGTATGGAGACGGTTGGGCACCAACCCGTTGTTTCTACGGAATATGAAAACAGTAAAGGAAAATTTGATCCCGAGGACGATTTATTGCGATTATCTGATTGCATCGAGTGTGGGCTTTGCATCAGTGCTTGTCCAATATCCTTAACAACTTCTGATTATATTGGGCCGGTTGTTCTGGCAGGTGCACAACAATCCGGAGATTTGGATGCTGGTACTTTAGCGCTGGTTGATTCTGAAAATGGCGCCTGGCGTTGCCACAGTGCTTATGAATGCACGGAAGTTTGTCCGTCCAACGTAGACCCTGCCTGGCGGATCATGGATTTGCGTAAAAAACTGGTTGCACGACGTATTAAGAAATTCTTTGGAGTTAAATAGGCGGCACAATGAACGATTTTCCACAAAAAACCTCAAATTTGATTAAGTGGTTTGATCCTCGAAAAAGAGGGCTTGGTTATTGGGCATTTGTGCTCAACCGAATCACCGGTTTAGGGCTAACGCTTTACCTTTTTCTACATTTAATTATGTTGGGGCAATTGGCCAAAGGTCCGGATGCCTATGATGGTTTTATTGCTTTGGTGAAAAACCCGCTCTTTTTGGTAGGAGAACTACTGGTTGTGGCGGCTGCCTTCATCCATGGTCTGAATGGAATCCGAATTGGGTTAACCAGTTTTGGAATAGGTGGCACGAAACAAAAACAATTTTTTATTGTTTTGATGGTTTTTGCTATCCTAGCGATTCTCTATTTTGCCATTCGTATGTTTACTCACTAAGGAAAGGAAGAATAAAATGAGCGATGGATTTGACCCTCGTCCCAGAGCAGGAGAAAACACTGGTTTATGGTTTTTGAAAATTATCACAGGATTTTTGGTGATTATCGTTTTATTTATTCATCTGGTTGTGAATCATTTGATTGTAGAAGGAGGATTGTTATCCTACGCGGACGTCGTCCGTTATTATCAAAACCCGATTGTACCGATTATGGAAATTGCTCTGCTGGCTTTTGTGGTTATTCACGCTTTGCTGGGGTTCCGCAGTGTTTTGTTGGATTTACATCCTTCCAATCTGGTTTTAAAACTGATCAATTATGGGTTGGTTATATTAGGTGCCGGATCAATCTCCTATGGCGTTTGGTTAATTTTTGTGATCGTAGGCAGAGGCTAAATTTTGATTTGTTGACACCCTTTTTAATTTGAGTATAATTGCTTTGCGTTTATGGCTCACTAGCTCAATTGGCAGAGCAATTGACTCTTAATCAATGGGTTCAGGGTTCGAGTCCCTGGTGAGTCACTTGATAGATGACGGGGGACACGCCGTCACCCCATAAATTTTATAAGGGCTTGCTAATAGGCAGGCCCTTTAGATTTTAAGGGTTGTTCTTCAACGTGGCTGAGGCTTTCGAAATCTTGCTCTATTTGGTATAAATGAAACGATAAATCAAAAAATGGAAGGTAAATAAATGAAGAAAATTGCAGTTATGTTTGTTTGCATGGGAAATATATGCCGGTCTCCTATGGCTGAGGCTGTTTTCAGAACAATGGTTGAAAAGAAAGGTTTGGCTGATCAATTTTCTATTGCCTCATCGGCTACTGGTCGCTGGCATTTAGGGGAACCACCGCATGTTGGTACCCGAATGATTTTGAAGGAGAATCAAATAGATGTAGGTGATAAGAGAGCCCAGCTATTAAAAAAAGAAGATTTTCAAAATTTTGATTATGTGGTTGCAATGGATCAGGAAAATGTAGAAGATATCCAGAGTTTATTTGGTCAAAATGTGCCGCGGTTGTTGGAATATGCTGCTCCCGGTAATACATTAGATGTCCCAGACCCATACTATAACCAGAAATTTGCTGAGGTTTATGAACTGGTAACGAAAGGTTCTGAAGGACTTTTGAAGTTCATCATCGAAAAAGAAGGTTTATGACAACCCTCCCGGGCGCTTTATCCAGCATCATCCATACGACACTATCAAGTTTGGGTGACCCTGGCCCAATTGTTCAAATACAAATTCTGGGCGGTGGCTGTATCAACCATGCTTCTCGGATAATGACCCAAAATAAAAGCTATTTCCTCAAATGGAATCAACATCCTTATCCAAATATGTTTTCGATGGAAGCTTATGGATTGAATATGTTAGCTTCCATAAATACGGTGCGGGTACCAAAGGTGATCAAAGTACAAGAATCCGTATTTGATGTGCCCGCTTTTATTCTTTTGGAATGGATTGAGCGACAAAGTACATTTGACCAGAGAAAATGTGGGCAACAACTGGCGTTATTACACCTTAAAAGCAATGCTGAACAATTTGGATTGGAATATGATAATTTTATTGGCAGCACCCCGCAGAATAATAACTGGCACTCTGATTGGATTACTTTTTTCCGAGAGGAAAGATTAAAACCGCAAATTGATTTAGCCCAAAAAAATGGGTTATGTGGGCAGTCGCGACGCCTGAAATTAGATAAACTAATGACACAATTGGAAAAATGGTTAGCAGGAGTAGAAAGAAAAACCTCTCTTTTACATGGTGATTTGTGGGGCGGAAATGTAATCGGTGACCAAAATGGCAACCCGGTCTTGATTGACCCGGCGGTGTATTATGGGGATCGCGAAGCTGATGTAGCGTTTACTCAAATGTTTGGTGGATTCAGTCGTGATTTTTATCAGGCTTATATGGAAGCTTATCCTTTAGAATCTGGGTATCAAGACCGCTTTGAGATTTACAATGTTTATCATCTTTTAAATCATTTAAACCTTTTTGGAGAAAGTTATGGTCATTCTCTGGATACTACTCTAAGGAGATGGGTGGGATAATATGTTTGTTTTCCTATCAAAGTTCCTACCGCTCTGGCTTTACCCTTTGGGGTTTGTCTGGTTATTGCTGGTTTTGTTTCTCATTTTATCCAGAAAGCAAACCCAGGGAAGAAAACTACGCTGGATTGTGGTAATAGCAGTTATTGTGATCTTTCTAACCGGCAACCGCTGGACGCCCGCAATTTTGGCACGCTCTCTGGAATGGCGTTATTTTCCTCCAGAAGAGATGCCGGCCAACAGTATGGTCGTTTTATTAGGTGGTGGAACCGAATCTCGACAATATCCACGCCAGATGCCGGAGATTAATGGCGCCGGTGATCGGGTGTTGTACACCGTAAAACTTTATCAGGACGGGGTTGCAGGCAAGATATTATTGAGCGGAGGAAATATTTCCTGGTCAGGCTCGCGTACGACGACTCCGGCGCTGGATATGGCAGAACTTCTGTTTTTGCTGGGAGTACCGCAGGAGAAATTGATTCTGCAGGAGCAATCCCAAAATACGGCTGAAGATGCATACTACAGTGCTGCGATGCTAAAGGAAATGGGAATAAATAAAATTATTCTGGTCACTTCTGCCAGCCATATGTTAAGATCAGTAGCCTTGTTTGAAAAACAAGGGCTAGAGGTTACCCCAGCACCAGCAGACTACACAATCACATTAGAAAATTGGGACGCCTTGTGGAAACCGTCCTTTCCGGAGTTATTGGTGGGATTAGTCCCCAGTGCTGAAAACCTTTCCAGTCTCAATTATCTGCTCAAAGAATATTTGGGATTTGCCATTTATCGACTGCGAGGTTGGTTGTGAGAGGTAAAGAACCCAATTGGGAAATTTAGAAATAAAGAATGAAATGAGATGGGGGATTTCTTTTTTAAAAATTCAAATTCAAAATCAACAACCGGATCATAATTTCAAGTAGAATTAATCAAATTCGTATGAAACTCAATAAATTTGTCCTGAAAATATCATCGCTTTTTGCTGCCATTGATGCGATCGGCTGGCTAATTTTGTTGCTTTTAGGGCCAATATTTCTGTTAATCAAACCATCTCAGAGTTGGGTACTTTTAATAATCCCTGCAACCTGGATAATCAGTGCTCTGGCTCGCAAGAATCCCATTCCTTATACCCCGTTCAATCTGGCGCTTTTGATTATTTTGATTCAAGTCCTTGTTAGCCTGTACGCTACGTATGATATTGCAGTCAGTTTACAGAAAATTACCGGAGTTTTATGGGGAATTTCTGTTTTTTATGCTCTGCTAAGGTTGAATTTGACTAAAAAAGGGATTCTTCTATCAACCCTGGTATTTATTGCTGCCGGTGCAGGTATTGCAGTTTTAGGTTTATTAGGTATCGAATGGCCCAGTAATAAATTCATTCTTTTTAATTCAATTTATGAACAATTTCCCCAATTATCGGACTTTATTCCGGGTATCCAGGAGGGATTTCACCCAAATGAAGTCGGTGGGGCACTTACCTGGATTGTTCCCAGTTTATTAGTGATTTCATTGTGGCTCCTCTTCCGTTTGAAAAAAATTCATCAGCATTTGTCCATTTTTATTCTTATTCCATTGCTTATCCTAAACCTGTTTCTGTTTAGTCTCAGCACTCTTGTACTGGTTTTTAGCCAATCTCGGTCTGCTTATCTTGGTATGGCAGTTAGTATCGTGCTTTTGTTGTTATTCACCCTTCCAAAGAAACTCAAGTTCGCCTACCTTTCTCTACTCCTGATCGGAAGCAGTGTTCTGGTTTACTTTATCCTTCAGGGAGAGTTAATAGTCTATATTAATCGGCTTTTCCCGGATAATGGCGCTGCCAGCATGGCGTTTTCGATGAATACGATGAGTGGCAGGGTAGAAATCTGGTCAAGAGCTATTTATGCCATCCAGGACTTTGCCTTTACCGGGATGGGAATGAATACATTTCGTACAATTGTCAATGTGTTATATCCTTTGCAGACAATTGCGGCAGATGTGCCGGTTAAAGACATCGGGCATGCACACAATCTTTTTCTACAGGTAGCGCTGGATTTAGGGATTCCCGGGCTGATTGGTTTTCTGGCGGTGTATATTTTATCCTTCTGGATGATTTTGAAGAGCATGGTACGATTAAAAGCTTTTCGCAGCGGTAATTCCTCAAAGAACCCATTAATCATTAATGAATTCTATTATGTTTTGATGGTCGGATTGCTGGGGGGACAACTGGCTCATTTGGGTTACAGCATGACCGATGCAATTGCTTTAGGGGCAAAACCCGGGATTATTTTTTGGATCATGCAAAGCATTATTTGTGGAATATTTCTACAGGTGGATAAAAAGAGACGCCGAATAGTGCAATAATCATCTTATTTTCCTGAAATATCGAATTGAAAAGACTCGCCGGTTGAGCAAACGATAATAATCAACCTGTTTGGTGTTTGAATAATATTTGATTTACAAACAGGGTGTTGAGGATTAAGCTCAGGTATTCTTTCTCCCCAGTTTTGATTTTGATTAGCAGTTTGTGAAATAATATCTGGAAAATTCAGCTTAGGATAAGTATGCATGAGGATTTGTTGATACCATTGAAATTGGGTTAATGGCAGGACAATCACCTTCACATCCGGTCTTATCTTCAGCCCAAAATGATAGTACCAGAGCGGAAAGGAATCATCATCGGAGCTGGTGAGGATTATTGCATTTTTTGGTACGTTCTCTAATAAACTCTGTGCATATTTTGCCGGTTCACTATGTCCGCGAGGGTTAATCATCTGGATTGTTTTTGGGATATTGACCAGAATAAAAACGAAATAGCCAGCCATTAAGATTTTTCCAACCGGGTATTTTTTCCATTTGTTAGAAATCAGGATACTCAAGCCCACGGCTATCCAGATCACAAAGACCAGATAGGTGGCTAACAAATAAGCCAGAGAATCATCTGTTCCGTACAGGATTGAAAATACAGAAAAGGCGAGGAAAATGTAAAGTAAAGCGAGAGAGACAGGGTTCCTTTTTTGGGTATATTGAACTGCTCCTAAAATACCCAGAATAATTCCCGGTATTCCAAATTGTTCCATGATAAGACCAGCTAAAGCGGATATTCTGGTTATAACCTGAATGGATGTAATATTCGAAATTAATTTTTGATAGGGAGATCCTGAAACTACCCACCAAAAGCCTTGAAAAGTTTGGGGATTACCCCAATTGATTGGTGGATAGTGACTGGCTCGCAGCGGGAGATAAAGGTAAACAAGGGATCCCAACAGGATTCCGATAATTTGATAAATAATGTGCCTGGTTGAGTTACCATTTTTTGAAGCATAAAAAAATCCAAAAAGGATGGCTGGCAAGAATAATAAAATGGTAATGTGATTCCCAATTCCCAATCCGAAACAAAACGAGAAAAGAATAAACAAGAAGAGATTTTTTTGGTTTGGGGCTTCCTTGAACAAAAACAAAAGCCACCACATCGTCAGAACCAAAAATAATGATTGCAGACCATGGACTTCAATGATCACTGCCTGAGACCAGAGAAAAGGCATTAGTCCCCAGACCAACCCGCTAATTATTGAAATTATTGTCCTTTGGAAAGGTGAGATATTTTCAGGCAGAAATTTTTGTGCACCAATTGCTAACAACCCTGCTCCTAGGGCTGCTGGTAACCAGGATAACAAGCCTGCACGGAAGTATGGATCGCCTAATGGGAAATGTTGAAAGATGATCCCCAATAATGTGTACGTGGGGTAGCCGGTAGGATGGGGTATACCCGCAGTGAGGATAGCAGCTAAAAAGTCCCCGCCATCGCCCCCATAATTAGCAAAGGTTAATTGTCTGGAAGCGGTAAAAAAATAAAAAATGCCAGAGATACTGACTGGCAGGAGAAAAATAAATCCTTTAGAGGAAAGAAATTTCTTCATGTAAAAAAAGGGGTGACTTAATGTCACCCCATATTATTTTTCAAGAAAGATCACTTGTAAACAATTGGGAGATATGAACAAAGGCCAATATTCATTTCAAAAGTTTTTAATTCATATGGATCAGTCAGTTCAGGATGGTTAATAATGATCAAGTGAACAGAACCAATCTGCGTTAATTGAGAGGCATTTACATGAAATCGTAATTCAGTGCCAGCTTCATTAATGTAATCCGGAATAATGATAGAAGGAACACTTTCTCCAGGACCTAACCAGCTAATATGCGTATAATAATCGCCAAAATAATTGATAAAATTGGCGCCGGTGATGACGACATCCACATCATCTGATCCGGCACAGAAATAGGGTGGCGTAACATAATAAAAAATCGGGATGGTTGGGTTTGTATCCGCAAAGCCTGTTTTCCAGCTGGCTCCCATCAGGGCTAAAACAATGACGATGGATGAGAGAATGATTGTGATTATGGTTTTTGATTTATTTTTTATTTTCATTTTCTATGGCTTCCCCTTTTCTATTAATTTGGGATTTTTTTTTGCTTTTTTTGAATGAATTAACTATACAATAACTTGTGCGTTTATACAACCAAAACTGGAAAATTATTTTGTGATCATGGGTAGGTAGATTTTTGGTCCCAATAAAATATCAAGATAAGTTTTGTATGCCAGGCCTAAATCTGTTATTGCCTTGTTGTTGTCCGGGTCAAATAAAGATCCCCCAAAGGAATATAAATTGTCATTCAAACTGAACCAATACCATCTTTGCACCAAGCGATACGAATCAGCAGGCATTCCAATTTCATCATCAGATGAGTTTAACAAGAAATTAAAAGAATTAATCAAGAAGCCTATATTATCTTCTGATTCAGGCCACCCTGAAGGTGGTGAGGGACAATAAGCAGGGTTGTTTTCATTACTATGAAGGCAATGATCTTCCCATAATGGAAAAAGACTACCAAATTCTGTAATCCAAAGCGGTTTTTCGCGCTCCCCAATCGAATTCATCCAATTGCGAAAACTGATGATTCTTTCCTTGAATATCTCAATCGAATAGGTTTGGGAGAAATTATCATCGATAATAAACGCATCATTGCAATCGCCAATATTGCAGTCGAACCCAGGCGGGACATCAGCTCCCCAGGAGCCTGGTTGATGATCCTCATTTAAAATAAACGAATGAATCGTCCAGATATCAATCATTGCCAGGGCGTTTTCCATTGAACCGGCTAATTCAGCTAATTTATTCAGGCTTCTTTCTAAATAGCGAATCCGAATTGGGGTCGGTTGGACGATTGAACCGAAACCCACTTTGGCGCCTGGGTCAGCATTTTTAATAATCGTGGATACTTCAAAAAATCGCTCAGCATATTTTTCCGGAGTTAAATCATCTTGAGTAGACTTTCTATCTGGTTCGTTACCAATGATCCAAACATCTCCCATATTATTTAGGATAATAGGTGTTATTATATTAAGTAATTCACCATCTGCAAAAATCTCATCACTAACTTTTATTACATGAATGTATTCAACTCCTTCCGGAACATTGGAATTTTCTTTGTTCCAATCCAGAAAAGTTAACAAATGAATTGAGCTTATATCATACCCATTAATCCCAAAGGGTGCTGCAATCCCAAAGCGTAGCAATGTTTCCCTTTGCTCTTCTGTATAAGAGGTGGTGGAAGTAAACGCGTTGCCCTTATGGTTTACCAACAACAAAAAAGAAAATAATAAGAGTGAGAAAAGCAATAAAGTATTTTTATTCCGAGCTACCATGAAAACCCACTAAAATTCGCAAAATCTTATGATTAAGATTATACCAATTTTAAGGTTAATTATTGCTTGAAAAAGAAAAAATAATATTTTCTTGTGTTTTGGTTAAATTATTTTGAAAATTCGCCTTATTTTTACTAATAACCGCACTGGTTGGAGATTGCAGAAATGAATAATTTGTGGGCAAGACAACTTCTAGTTGTAGCGGCAATTCGTTCAAACCGAGTTGTTTTTGAATTTTTAATTGATAAATAGCGCCATTCTGATCGAAAGTTAAGATGTCTGGAGATAAGGAAAATTCGAGCTCAATCAAATTTGTTGTGTTCGTCGGCACAATTTGCAGACCTCCCACCATTCCCAATCCGACCAGATCACTATTCAAATCCAGATTTCCTTGCCAATCCTTCCCCCCTAACAAATATTCACCCGGAATAAATTGAATGTTAGCGGTCAATAATTGCGTGGAGGGGGAGGTGTAGACGCGCCAATAGTCCCAATAGCAGCGTTGAAACATATTGGTATAGGCGATATCCTGACCATAGGTTGCTTCATGAACACAGGGAATGCCTTCCTGGTTTGGATTCTGGAATTCCATTTTCAGATGAGCTTTGGGGTTTTGCAGATCTGTTAAATCAACTGTATAAGTGAGATTTCGCAATAAGACTGCGTCAACTTTGTTATAACCGATATTGGAATCAACCCAATAGAGAAAATCTCCGGTTTGATAATGAACTGAAGAATCAAGCTGCAATTCAGCCAGGGTATTTTGAATAATCGGGTCATTGAAAAAAACCATTAAATGGCCGGATTGAATCAGGTTTTGAGACGTTTTTCCTAGTAAAATTAGTTTTTTGTAATCGCGGGTGTTGATCAAATTTTGGACCATCGCTTTTCCCAGAATGCCGATAAAATCCTTGCGATTTGCCCACCAGTCCTGGGAATCAGCTTGATTTCCCCAACTGGCATACATGAAATCCAACACGTTACCGGCGTCTACTCGCATATTCTGGTCAGCATCAACCTGAATAGGCCCCATAACCTCGAGGAAATTTATCACTGCTTGTTGATCAAAGGCAACAACTCCCTGGGTAGGCACACCTGTTGAGAGTTCATACAAAGATTGCACGTTCTGCGCTGCCAGTGGATAATCCGCTGACCAATTCCCATCTCTTGGCAGCCACATCCCAGCCAGCATATAATCCTGTAAAGGCTGGGGTGGTAATGGGTAGCTTTTAGAAAAATCATCTATTTGGTAGGAATCCTGCATATCGAAATCAATTTGAATAAGCTGATTGACAGATGCAGTCCCCATCGCAGTGATAAATCCACCGCCACCTCGCAATTCATCATGATTGATCGCCAATAAAAGGTAGCGGGAGGTTTGCTGAATACCGGCTAACTCAGGTAGAAGCGGTAGTATCTTTCCGGAAGAAGTGATTAACGGAATGAGTGGCTCAATTTCCTGAAAATCATCCTGGAATCGATAGGGCAGCGCTGAGATCTCTAATTTGGTATGGTATCTTTCAATTTCTTCTGTATAAAAAATAACCTGGTGCAATAAGGTTTCGTTTTGGAGAATATCCTTCACCAGGTCGAGCATTTGAAATCCATTGTCGATTTCCAGTTCCATCAAAGGCGCTAATTCGGGTTGAAAAAGAAGCGCGTAGCCCGATAAAGCTTTTAGATATTTCACTGCCGGTTGGACCTGGGAAGTTCTCTGCCCGGTAAGATTAAGAATTGGATATGTCCAGGTCAAACTACGGTCTATAACAGATAAATCTTTGTTGACACCATTAAGAATTTCAAACGCATAGTTTGGAGAAATGGTATCTAGACCACTTCTCAGCATTAACTTAACCTCCTGGCGCGCTTTGTAGAGGTGAATTGCATGCAGGGATAAATTAATGCCCCAGATGAAAATCACCAGAAAAAGTAGGCTGGTTAATCCCAGCAGCCATTTTTTCTTCATTTACAATTTTTTCGTTTTATTATTTTCGATTGATTTTTTTATTGAATTTTTAGTTATCAAATAAACGACGATGAACAGCAAAATCACAACCAATGGAAAAACAAAAGCTGGTACGCTGGTTCTGCTGGTTTTTTCTGTCTTTACCTCGGATGATTGTTCGGCGTTAGAGACGCTTGGTAATAATACAACGGAGGTGCTCGCTTTCGTCTTGGTCGATAATTGACCGGTTACTGCTTCCGAAGATGGTTGGTCTGTCACTATGGAAGATGTAGAGCTTGTTTCTTTACCTACCGAAGGAGTTTCGGTCATTAAAATATCGATTGTGGCCGTTGTGACTATTACTGGGAATTGAGTAGCAGTTGGATTTGATGCGGTTGGGATATTTCCTGGTTCCGAAGTATTACTCGTCTGTGTTGCGGTTGCTGAGAAGTTGGTCGTTGGAGTTCGGCTCGGCCCAATGGTTGGAACGGTTTGATAAGGGTTGCCACCCCAAACAATTTTCTGAGGAATAAGTAACAAAATGAAAATAGTAATTATTGAAAATATACCAATCTTCTTCGCATTCATGAGCAATTCTCCAGGTCCCTGATTAATTATTAATCAGTTGAAAAATCATAACATTTCTACAAAAAAAATAAAAAGTACCGCAAATTCGCCAGAAAACAATATGATTATTCTAATAAATTATAAAGGTATTTTTAAAAATAAACTTTACTTTATATCAGGAATAATAGAATTCAGAATTTAGGATTTCACATATTAAGATTTATGCAAAAATTATTCTACTATTAAGGAATAACCATAGAAGGATCCCCAAAATATAAACCAGTATCAAGAATATCGGAAAGTAATAGGTGATCCATCTCTTTTTCATTATTGAGGAAAAAAAGACGGTCTCCAATTCTGGGTTGCCCAGGCGATTGTATTTTCTCCTCCAGCAACTGAATTAAATTGACCTGATCTTCCAGTAGTGATTGGGCACTAAAAGTATAAATCCCAACTGCACCGCCCTCTGGCTGGAATAATAAAGCTTCGGCTAATGATTCTTTTTCAGGATGAATAAAATATCCATTGAGACAACTAAAATCAAGGATAAAAGGAGCTCCGGCAACGTCTGGTAGATCGCGAACTTTTTCGGTTGAAAGGATTTTTTCCTTGCCCCAAAGATCAATACTTCCATGCCCGAAATATAGGATTAAGGAATAAGGTGCTGAAAAGAAATCAGATAGCACGGTGAAATTATGGCCATTATAATATTTTGTTGGAACTTCCAGTTTTTTCCGATCTAAAAACTCTTGCGCCACCGAACCATAAACAGGGTCAGATGAATCAGCAATCGCAGCAATTTGATGCCAGTTATCAGGTAATGCACGCTCATAATCAATCACTTTTTTTATCCAGACTTCCAGTTGTTCCGCTGTACTGGCGGGGACGCGGCCTACAGCTAATTCCGGAATTTGATCTTCATTGATATCTCCAAAACGAATGTCGCTGATCGTTTGCCCGGTTGAGTTGCTATCAATAAAAACCGAAGGGACAAAGCGAATGAAGTCCTGATAAGTGACTGGCGCATAGGAGTAATCACCGATCAGCAACAAATACTTCAAGTGGCCTTCACCAAAAATCCATGCTTTTTGAATAAATTTTCTCAGTGCCTCAGAGGAAGGAAATCCCGAATCATAAAAATCGTAAATTTTCTGAGGTGAAACAATCAGAGTGTTCAATCCCTGTTTCTTTTTGAGTTCAATGAAAGGATTAAGTGTTTGGTGAAATTCTTCAGGAGCGATGATCAAGAGTTCTGCTGTAATCCAATCCTCGTCGAATTTGAATTCAGAAGCCGGAAGAATTTCAGTCGCCAATGAAAAATTGCCTATGGGAATCCAGGAATAATACGCCCCTGATTCCTGATGAAGATATGCGTTTCCGGTGGTCTGGACAGAATAAACCTTGGCTGGCAGGTTATTTTGGTCGAAGGCAATCAGTGTTCCAGGGTTTAAAACATTGAAGTGAATCCGGTTATCACCGGTAAAGAATGATTGAACTTTATTTGAAAGATCAATATTGGTTGAAAAAATCACTTCGATTCGGTCCAAATAGATTTTTTTTGGAATTTCTCCCGGAAATAATTCATAACTCAATTGAATACTATTCTTCATTTTCAACACTTGTCGATCAATTTTAAGATTTATTTCCTGCCATCCATGCATTGGCATTACAAAAATGGTGAAGTGATGATTGTTAATAGAAATGTTTACTTTGGATTTGTCACCATTGTTCTGACTGGCTGGATTCCAAATCCTTATTTTGACAATAGCCTGAGCCCCGGGAATTACAGGTATTTCAAATTCATTTTCAATTTGCTCACCTGGGGTTAACATTTCCCAAACCCAGTGATCTTGACCCGCAATTTGGGGAAGATAAAGCTTCTGAGGTTCAATTACAAAATGGTAGACTCCTTTTGATCCATTTTCTTCTTTGGTGGTACCTACTTCCAATTGATGCAAGTCAAATTGTCGGCGAACATCAGGCTGATCATTCGACAATATGAAGACATTGTCAACCAGATTAATGTCCTTAACAGGTGGTGCATAGAAACGGAGAGTTAATTTTTCCGGATTTTCAAACCAAAAAGGATAGGCTTCTCCCCGGTAACTTAATTGCAGATTTTCTGCGTTTCCCCAGTCAAATCCCTGTAGAATACATTCTTCTTTGTTAACCTGAAAATAACCCTCACCGGAAGTGATAATCCGTATCCGGTTGTTTTCAGAGCTTTTTAGCGAGGATGGATTAACTTTAAGGCAAGCAGCCAGGAATACCAACAGAAATAAAAATGTTAAACGATGATTCAATCTGATTGGATTTTCCTTTGTACGATGAATAGTATGATGATTAGAAAAATTCCGATCACTACGGTGATTAAAAACCCTAATAACCCTGATTGAAAATGAGTGTTCGTTGCAGAAGTTGGCACCATCGTAGGAGTTGACATATTAAAACTTAAAACCCGGAAGGTTTTGGTTGCTTCAGGTGTTACGGATAATTCAGGAGTTTGGGTGACAAGCGGAGTATTTGAAGGTAGAGGTGTTGTCGTTGCCGAGGCTGTGGCTGTATTGGTAATAAATGAAAAAGGCGAGGTAGGCGAAAGCGTTTCTGTCTGAGTTTTGGTGAGAAAAATCGTTGGGATTGCTGTAATGGTGTGTGTCAATGTATTGGTATTGGTAAAAATACTGACCGAATTCGTCTTGGTGGGAGTAATTGTTCCTGTAGCTGTCTTGGTCGAACCTGGCTGCCCGGGAATGACAGTAATTGGTCCAAAGAATTCACTTTGATATTGGTTGTCAATTGCTTCTAATTTGTAAAAATAAGATTTACCATCGATTAAATTGTTGTCTTCAAAGCGATAAATTCCCCCGCTGATTGGAGAACCCTGGGTAAAAATAAAACTGCTAACTCTGGAGAAATCTCCGTTGATTTGCTCGCTTCTTAAGATATAAAAACCTAACATGTCTGCTTCTGTAGCTGTTTCCCAAGTCAATATGGCTTGTTGGTTTCCAGATAATCCTTCAAAAGACAGTAAAGTGATGGCTGCCTTTACTCTGGTAACATCCAGTGGGAAATACAAGGCAGTAAGGAGGATTATGGTAAATAACAGTAATAAATATTTTTTCCTGGTCATTCTTCCTTTAAGTATATAAGGGATCGATCAATTAATTGCTGGAGAAAATCATGTAAATCGGATTGAACTTCCTCGTAAGGTCGATTAAATAAGGCGGCCATCTCACAAGCAATTTCATCAATGGTTTTTTGGTCATCCATCAATTCCCATACCTGAGCAGCAGTTGAATTAACAACTTTGAGTTTCCCTTCCTGGGGGTTAATTAGAAACCCCTCCCTGTCTGGGCGTTGATAGACGATCTGCGTACTTTTTACCGGGATTTCAGTTCCTTGCATAGATTCCTCTTTTTAATAAGAATTTCTTCGTTTTATGAATGAATTTTGATAAACACAGCGATGTCAGCAACACAAATTTATTATTTAGATTCAGTGTGAATATTTTTTTCTCAATTCTGATCACTTTGCCATGAATATCATCAAATACAACACCTGGATCTTCAATTGTGACCCAATCTCCTTGAGCAATCACCTTATTTTCGCTAATCCTCATGATCCTATGAACCACAAAATCATTGGGTCTGCTAATCAGGATGATGTCTCCGGATTTTAGTTTGTCCGGCAGAAGGTCGGTTTCCACGATCACCCAATCACCAGGCGAAATAATTGGGAGCATGGACCGGCCTGTCACCCGAAAACGAGCCAGTTTTACTTTCTTCAGGCTGGCAATTACAGCAGGCTGCAGGTTGTCTGTTGAATATTGAATTACCGGGTTATCCATGGAAGGTAGGTGCTCCAGTGAAAGGTCGATAAATGCAATGCCGGATCTCCGAATATCATGTAAGTGAAAAGCAGGCTGTCATGGCTATGCCTGATCATTAGATTTAATTTTGCATTCAAATCTAATTCTCCCAGGGTTGGGTTGCGTAGAGTAGCAAAAGCTGAAAAGAACCCTTTTTGCAGTAATTCCTGACCATTTAAGTACCCATTCCCAGGTGAAGAAAGCATGGCTGCAGCGCCTTTGTTTGCAGCCCGGGTTATTTCTTCAGCTAAAGAACGGCGATCGGTAGACTGGCCGAGAAGATGCTGCGGATAATACCAGTAACCGTCCACACAATCCAACGAGAAGACAATTGGGTAAAAATCATTTGCCATTTGATCGATGTGATTGACATGCAAGACTCTCTCAGAAGTCCAGTTATTGATTGAGCCATGCCCATTAAAAGTAATGATTTGATTTCCCTGATTAAAAGAATTGATAATTTCCTGGGTGACCGTTTGGCAATTTGGTGATGAAGATGAGCGACAGTTGTAGTCATCCAGATAGATTTTCTTGATTTGATAAAGGGTTTGGTATAAATATTCAATTACCTGATTAGCAAGCTCTGGAAAGTTGCCAGCCGGGTCGGTCGGGCAAATGGTCGCCGCATCATTATCGATACATGGCCCATAAGCCAGTGGGTCCTGAAGGTAGTAATTATCTGCGATAAATGCAAGGCCCTTTTTCCAATCCCCAATAGAATTTTCAAAAGCAATGGTTTTGGTGATATAGGCATCCAGTTCTTGCGGGGTGTTCACCGGCATCCGGCCGATCAGGGCATCCGGGAAGTTGTCATCTCCAACAACGGCAACCAGGTCACTGAGGCTGTCAATTTCACCCTGCAGAGGATCCACCCATACGAAATTGGGCGGAAGATAATTTTTCTCGTCGGTTCGTAAATTCTTCAGGTCCCAATGCCCGTCTCCGACCAATAAAACATACAAGGGGGCGGGCATCTGCCAGTGTTGATAGGTATAACCAAAAAAGTTCTTAATCGCGATTGGATGGGTGATGCCATAATTGAACTGATTGTAGATATCATCAAGGTTTACCCATTTTACTTTCAGTCCCTGGGATTGCCGGTATTTAATAAGCGGTTGTAGATTTTCCTTAAATTCTGCGGAAGAAATAATCAGATAGTCGGCTTGTTGATGGGGTGACAACAAATCTTCAGGTTGTACTAAAACGATTTTTTCCGATACGGAATTTACGGCTGATTGATTTGTGACCAGGTAGGATTGTTTTTCATTTGTTTCTTGAGAAAAGCTGAGACTCCCTTCCTTAAATGTAGATTGGTTAATTGTGATTGGATTAAGCGGGTCGGTGATATTCCACAGATAATTCTCATTCGAAGCGAGGTTTGAGACTTCAATATCTCCGGCTTGATCAATATTGAATTGAAGATGATCATCAACAGCTTTTAGAAAGCGGCGATACGAGACATCTACATAATCGAAGCCATAACTAACTGCTGGCAGCCCCTGGTACTGAACCTCGAAAGAAAAAGTATTGCTGCCATTGGATATAATGGTTTGATTGACTTCTCCCATCAAGGAAGTGCGAATTGCCCCATCCCAAACATGATCCGAAAACATATGATGATTGAGAAAAGCCCGCACATGATGGTCAGGAGTTATGTTCGCGCTGGCAGTCGCTGATACAATTTGAGCCTTAATTTCAGCCGAAAATTCCTCAGAAATAACCGGGTCGATCAGATCGATCTCATATTCAAACTTTGAGGGGAATTTGCTCACCTGCTGATATTCCCAGAACCAGGTGTCTTCGTTGGTAAAGTGATAGGTCCACCAGACCTTTTCCTTCTCGAAATGCAGGGTGTCCCTGAAGGTAGTGACCGGTTCGCCATCTCCGGGAGCGCGATTTTGAGATTGCATTCTTACCCCCGGTCGATCACCTAAAAATAGCCAATACACGTTTTTATGCGTGTATTTCTCGAGCATGAAAGCTGAGAACTTTGGTTGCCAGTTCCCATAAGCCAGCCAATGATCATCTTCTTTTTCGTATAACTCAGCCAGATAGTCTCCGCGAAACTTCTCTCCGTAAAATAAGATGGATTCTCCGGCTTCAAAGAGATCATCCTCATCGCCTTCCCAAAAATATGCTAACTCACGCCCCTGGTTTTCAAGGTGTAAATTCTTCGGATTTACCCCTTCTGTCACAAAACCAAGCGATAACAAATCCTCGTATGTGATCTGGTAAACCTCATCTTCCTCAACCACGATTTTTGCCCGAACGTCCCACGGTTCCCGCAGATGGCCCCCCCACAATACTGGGGGATCCGTTTCTAAATTGAAATCGTCACCTCTGGTCAAGGAATTTGTATTCACGCGATCATAGCTATTTGCGGTGAGGATTTCTTCTCTTGTGGAAGCATCAATTTCGACTTGATATTTCAAGCTGACCTGTAAATCCTGATACCAGATAAATTCATTCTGGTCGCTATCCCACAGGAGCGGATAAAAGGTAACGGGCAATAAATGCTGATCACGGTACCAAAACGATTCCCCAACGAAAATGGGGGAGGTAGGATACGGAGTTTCAATCTTTTGTTTTTCAAGTATTACGGGTGCTTCAAAAGATGCATCAACTTGCTGGTTAATTACTAACCCATCTGGCGCAGGAAGGTGAATTTCTTTTGAATACCTGATGCTCATATTATCGTAATCATCAGCGGGGAGATTAATGAAGACCGAATAATAAGGCAACGATGGGGATCCCGGAATAACCTCGCTTTGAAAACCGGGGATGGATAGTTGTGTCAGGTTTTTATCCCGCTCCCATCTGAATGCCGGAGGTCGTAAAATTACGTTGATTTCATTTTCATTAATTGATAAAACGACTCCTGGTTCGCTCTTCTCGCTTTTTTCAGGAAACATTAAAAACCCCGTAGAAAACAGAAAACCCATTCCGATAATTATCAAAAAAAAGAAATGGTTTAATCTCAAGTAAAGCCAAACATCCCTGATCTTTGAAGATCGGATATGCGATTTGTCGATCATTCAGTTTTATGGTTTTGGGGTGAGATAATCGGTTTCAACCGGCCAGTTCAGTCCCCGAATTTCAGCTTCCAAAGGATCTAATAGAGTAGGACCAAAACGACCTGACCCAGCGCTTGCTTCCATTTCCGCTTCAAAGATGATGGCGGGTGGTTCATAGTCTTGATATTCGGCTGTCATGAATACACCTGTATAAGGGGAATTTGTTAACATACATATTATATGACTTTTATGTTTAATTTCAACTGAAATAAAATTATATATTTAAAAATATCAATTTGTTCTCGAATATCGAGACATTTTCTATTTTTCAGAAATTGGATTCTCCTGAATGAACCGGAAAAATAAATGAAAATAATGAAACGTTTAAATTTTGTTTATAATTGAAAAAATCTGATACAATCCAGATTAGTGGCTGTAAAAAAATGAATAATTTTTGAAACTCGGCAAACAAGGTGGATAATGAATTATCAAACGATGGAAAATGAAAATGATTTTGAGAGCATTGATATCCGTCAATATCTGGCTCTTTTCTGGCAGTGGGCCTGGTTAATTGCTTTGGTGACCGTCATTGTAGGGCTGGTGTCTTTCCTGGTCAGTCAACGTATGACGCCAGTTTTCTCTGCTGCCACCACGCTTTATATTAATGAAGCCCCTTCCAGTAAAGCGACGGATTATAACTCCATTATCACCAGTGAACGGATTTCCGGGACTTATTCGAAAATGATCACGACTCGGCCTATCCTTGAAGAAGTGGCTGCCCGTGTTGGCGTGACGACGGATTATTTGATTAACCGTATCACCGTCAGCCCAATTCGGGATACGACCTTAATTGAAATTACAGTGAAATCCAGTGATCCACATTTGGCTGCTCAGATTGCGAATGAAACTGCCAACGTTTTTGCGGATCGGGTGATTACCATTCAGGAAGAAAGATACACCGTCTCAAAACAAAGCCTGCAATCTCAAATTGCTGACATGGAAGCTCAGATGAATGACGTAACCTTAGCCCTGGCTGGCGAGAAAGATTCGGGAGTAAAAGCCAGTTTGGAGACAAAACTGACCCAATACCGGGCGATTTATTCCAACCTGATTTTAAGTTATGAACAAATTCGGCTTTCAGAGGCTCAAACCGTTTCGACGGTTTTTACAGTAGACCCCGCGACTGTACCTACCAAACCAATCAGTCCGCAGGTCATGCGCAATACCGCGCTGGCAGCTATGGTAGGGCTGATGCTGGCGATTGGGGTGATTTTTCTGATCGAAGCGCTGGACGATACCATAAAGACCCCTGACGATGTGAAAAAATCTTTGGGGTTACCAGTCCTGGGGGTTATTGCCCGGCATGATACGGAAGAAAGTAAACCCATCACCAACACGACGCCCCGCTCGCCGGTTTCTGAGGCGTTTCGCTCTTTACGGACTAACGTGCAGTATGCAGCCGTCGATACCCCATTGAGCAGTTTGCTAATCACCAGCACCGACCCGAAAGAAGGAAAAACAACGATAGTGACCAATCTTGGGGTGGTGTTTGCTCAGCAAGGGAAGAAGGTGACGCTCATTGATGCCGATTTACGTAAACCAACTTTACATAAGAAAATTGGCTTGCAAAACAGAAGTGGGTTAGCTTCTCTGTTTGTACGCTCTATGGAAACGCTGGATATGATCCTTCAAAAAACAGAGGTGCCCGGCTTAACCGTATTGACCTCGGGTGAATTACCTCCCAACCCCTCAGAGTTATTGGGTTCCAAGAAAATGCAATCTATCCTGGAGAAACTTAAGGAAACCAGTGACATGATCATCATTGATAGCCCGCCCGCTTTGGCAGTGACGGATCCACTGGTGCTGGTGCCTTATGTTGATGCTGTTTTGATTGTTGTTAAACCAGGTTACACCAAAACCAAAGGCGTTGTTCAGGTGGTGGAGCAATTGAAACGCTCGAATGCGAATTTGATTGGGGTCGTAATCAATGAACTGGATTTGGCGCATTCCCGCTACAGTTACAAATATTATCAATATAAGAGCGACCGCAGTTACGGGAAATATTATTCTCACGAAAAACATTCGGTTTAGCTGGAATGAATAACAAATCTTTACCCTCTGAACTTCAGTTTGCGATCAATCTGATGGCTGGTTGTGCTGCCATTACCACCCGGGTGCAAAAAGAGCATATCGATGTGCAAAATAAAGCCGATCGCTCTCCGGTGACGATTGCGGATTATGCAGTTCAGGCATATGTTGCGCAGGCGATCTGGGAGATGTTTCCGCAGGATGCCCTGGTGGGAGAGGAATCCAGCGCCTTATTAAGCCAGGATGAAGCTTTATTGACCGCTGTCACCCATCAGGTTCGCCAACTACTACCCAAAACGACACCCGAACTGATCTGCGATTGGATAGACCACGGCCAGGGCCAACCCAGGGGACGTTACTGGGTGCTCGACCCGGTGGATGGCACCAAAGGCTTCCTGCGCCGAATGCAGTATGCCAATGCACTGGCGTTGATTGAAGATGGTGAGGTGATCCTGGGAGTGGTGGGTTGCCCGGCTCTGGAATATAAGCAGCAAACCGGGGCCATGGCTTATGCATCTATCGGCCAGGGCGCCTGGTGGCGGTCTTACCATCCCGCAGCAGAATCTTTTCCTCTGCACGTTTCTTCCGTCAAACAATTATCCCAAAGCAGGATTCTGCGCTCGTATGAAGACAGCCATACCGATGCAGCCCGAATTGAAAAATTCTCCCAATTGGCCGGCATAAATACAGAACCGCTGAGGATGGATAGTCAGGCGAAGTATTTTCGGCTGGCGGCTGGGCAGGCAGAATTATCCATGCGTTTGCTCTCCGCAGATCGGCAGGATTATCGTGAATTCATCTGGGATCAGGCGCCCGGATATCGGGTGGTTTTAGAAGCTGGTGGTAAAATTACGGATAGCAGCGGCGCTCCCCTTGATTTTTCAACCGGGCGTAGATTAACCAACAATCACGGCATTTTAGCCACTAACGGCTGGATTCATGAGGAAGCTTTAAGCACGCTGCGTCGAACCTGATTTTTCCCCGCGGAGTCACATATGGATATTAATTTCTGGGTGCTGGTATTGGTGGGCATTCTGGCCCAATTAATTGATGGCAGCCTCGGAATGGCGTATGGAGTATCATCCAATAGTTTTTTATTGAGTGTTGGTGTTCCTCCGGCAGTGGCCAGCGCTAGTGTTCATACTGCTGAAGTTTTTACTACCGCTATTTCCGGTTTTTCGCATTGGAAATTGGGAAATATAGATAAACGCATTGTTTTTGGTTTGATTATTCCCGGAATGATTGGGGGTGCGTTGGGAGCGTATGTTTTGACCAGTATTGATGGGGCAGTGATTAAACCCTTCATTGCAATTTATTTGCTGGTCATGGGCATTCGTATTTTATTAAAGGCATTCTCACACAACGCTCAGGTTGAAAAAAAACCTAAACCGACTTTGCTGGTACCTTTGGGCTTGGTAGGCGGGTCGATGGATGCGATTGGGGGAGGAGGATGGGGACCGATTGTGACCACGACCCTGATCTCCAGTGGACATACCCCGCGTAAATCGATTGGTTCGGTCAACTTCTCTGAATTTTTCGTCACCCTGGTGATATCGATTACTTTTCTGCTGTCCATGGGGATACAACACTGGAATGTCATCCTGGGTTTAATACTGGGAGGTGTCATCGCAGCGCCTTTTGGGGCTTTGTTGACCAAGAAAATCCCAGCCAAAGCCATTCTGATTACGGTTGGTTTGTTAATCGTCTTCCTGCAGGTGCGCACCCTGATCCAGATTTGGGGATAAGCTTAGAAATTGGAGGATGTATTTCAAGAGCAGGTTTCCATTATAATGAGGATATGAACGAGCATATCACCCCGCACCAGCATCAGGTCACTCAGTTTGACCGGCGTGCCATAAAGAACCACCAGCCGCTGCTCATCTGGCTGACCGGCCTTTCTGGCAGTGGGAAGAGCACCATTGCCAATGCACTCGAATTGCGTTTGAACAAAGAATTTCAGGCACACACTTACCTGCTGGATGGCGATAACCTGCGCAGTGGTTTGAATTCCGACCTGGGCTTTTCAGCAGCAGAGCGTGAGGAGAATATCCGGCGGGTAGGGGAGGTGGCGCGCTTACTGGTGGATGCCGGGTTGATTGTGATCACAGCGTTTATCAGCCCCTTCCAGCGTGATCGCGAGCGGGCGCGTAATTTATTTCGTTCCGAACAATTTTGGGAAGTCTATATCGATTGCCCGCTCGAGATCTGTGAGCAGCGCGACCCGAAGAAGCTCTATCGCCAGGCCCGGGAGGGGTTAATCCCGGAATTTACCGGTATCTCCTCTCCGTACGAACTGCCTGCCAGGCCGGAATTGGTGTTGCTGACCGCTGTAGAGGCAGTAGAGGAGTGTGTGGACAGGTTGATCCAAAAGCTGATCAGCGATAAAGTAATTTCTGCAAAAGAGCGATAAAGGAAATAGAACCCGAAATTGGAGCAATATTTTTTTGGTTTGTTAATCCAATCTGTTTATTCGGAGATTGTTTAGCTTTCAAAAAAATAACCCGTCCAATCTTTCTCGATAGGCTTTTGTTTAGATTTCAATCCTGTTTTGTTCAACTTAAGTAGAATGTATTGACTGTTTTATAAATTTAATATAAAATTTAAAAGTAAAGAAGAGTACAGGGAGTTAGTTACATTAATAGGCGTACTCAGAATAATTTTTTTCAATTCACAAATCATATTTATGGATTTGGTGAAAATATAAATTGGGAAATAGGACAAAAGAGGCAAGATGATTACCCCCCATAATTTTATTTCCAAAATAAGAAAAATTTTTCAATATTGTTTTATCCTGATCATTTTACTTTCATTGGCAGGATCCTTGCCAGCACCGATCGTTCAGGCGCAAGATCAACAAACTTGTACGGATGTGGTTTTGCCGGCGATAGCGGATACTTATTTAAAAGCATCTGCAGCAACCACTAATTATGGAAGTGCGACAACAGTTTCCATCCGGCGAAAGGGTATATTAGTCGATTACCGAGAAGGAGGATTGTTTAAATTTGACACCAGTAGTATTCCCACCTCCGCCACCATTAGCTCTGCAAGCCTCTCTTTTAATGTGACTACTGGCTCATCTTATCCTTTTGGTTTATATGAAATGAAAAGAAATTGGGTAGAAGAGTCTGCTTCCTGGAACACTTATGATGGCTCGAACTCCTGGGGAACAGTAGGAGCAGCCCATACAACTTCCGATCGAGGTAATACGAACTTATGGGACAACCCGAGTTTATCTGCTACTGGAATTCAAACCTACACATTGAACGCTGCTGGGGTTGGCGTTGTTCAGGGTTGGGTAACAAACCCAGACTCGAATTTCGGCTTTACAATTCAAAATTATGATGGTGGGTTTTTGGGGCCTAATTGGATCGTTTCTTCAAAGGAAGCAGGCAATGAAAATCAACGCCCTAAGCTGTTGGTAAATTATTGCAAGCCTATGAGCGTCGATCTGAACTACTTCCAGGCAGTGCGAACCGATGCCGGCATCCAGCTCTCCTGGGAGACGGTCTCGGAAGCGACCCTGGCTGGTTTTGATCTTTTCAGGCGGGGAGAAGTGGGCGACTATTATCTGGTCAACGCGGAAATGATCATGCCGCTGGCGGGCGGTTCACCCTTCGGCGAAGTTTACACCTATCTGGATGAGGAAGCCAATCCAAATAACTGGTACGAATACCGGCTGGAAAGTTATGAGACGCTGGATGTTTCCACCAGTAGTGGGTATATTCTCACAACTTACTGGCCGTATGCTACCGTCTTGCCGGTGATAATCCGCTAGATTTTATTAAAAAGAGAAGGAGGTAGGAAAATGACCTCTTTCTTTTTTTAAAAATAGCTTGAATATCTTTTGAAGTTCGGTATAATAGAGTCGCACAATAAATTAATTATTCCCAATAGCAATCTTTATTTTACAAATTTCATAAAAACAAACAGAGGTGGGAAGATCGTATTGCGTCTATTTCAGAAATAACAAAATAATATCTGTTGAAAGTATTTAAAGGCGGCATTGATCCAGGGGCCAAGTCTGGTCGCTCTCCCAGAAGATAAGGGGAAAGTCCCTGGTGAGCCAATAGCGAAACCGGCCGATGTGGTCGGTTTTTTTAATTTCTATAAAGTTTTTTCCTGGGGAGTTTTTTAAAATGAAAATAAATCGCATTCTTCTAAACCTTATTCCTTTTCTATTGTTGATTTTAACGCCGGTCCTTCCAGAAGCATTGGCAATGGGAACCGCAACCCCGCCTTTAGATCAACCAGCGGGTTTATCGGGTTATCACGCTCATATTCCACTCAAGGTGGAAAATCAAGCTGCTGATCAATTGCCGGAGGGGTACACCGTAACCTATATATTGAACACCTCCACCCTTATTTCTCAAGGGGAAATGCTTAATAGTTGCAATGATTTGAGAATCACTTATCGCGGTGATGGTGTGGAAGAAGAATTGGATCGATTGGTGATCGGATGCAATTCAACAACCACACAGGTTGTCTTCCGTACCCAGGCAGCCATTCCAGGTGAGGATTCGGATTCCGATTACCATCTCTATTACAATAATCCAGATGCAGAAAATCCTCCGATGAACCCAAATAATATTTATGCATTTTACGATGATTTTGAGGATGGCGAAGCAAGCCATTGGACGATCGAGGATGGCACCTGGGGGATCGTTCAGGATAATGGAAATCGGATTTATCGCTATACCGGAGGAGGAACGAATTGGGCCATCGCTCAAAGGTCATTATCTGGAGTCGCTGACCTGGAAATTATTGGCGATGTTCGCGCGGCTGCCAATACGAATTGGATTGGATATGCTTTTCGGATTAAGGATAAGGATAATTTTTTAACTTTCTACACCGGCAGAGATGAATCCCCCAATAAATTTAAATATGCTAGGGTTATTAATGATAATCACTCCATTATGAGTTCGCCTGATACTTCTATGTCTGCAAATGTTTGGTACACCATGCGAATCCACGCAGTTGGCGATCAATTAAGAGCGCGTTTCTGGGAAAAAGGAAAACCAGAACCAGAAAACTGGATGATTCAGTATAGTGACCATACATTTCATGCAGAAACAAACATTGGTTTAACGCTCTATCAACATACAACGAATGCAGACTGGGATAATATTCAGGTGCGCAAACTTGTCAATGTGGAACCGCGAGTAACAGAAACTGATCAGGGTCAGCCCATTTCGAATTGGTATTACCGTTCACAAATAACGGTTAAGAATGAATCAAGTACCGAAACCCTTCCTAAAAAGTACAGCATGTACATCGATGTAGATACGGAAGAACTGATCAGTCTTGGAAAAATGCTGGACACCTGTAAAAACCTGCAAATCGGTTTTTCTCCAGAAAACGATGATATTTACCAAATAGACCGAGTTGTAGAAAATTGCAATACGGCTAACACCCGCGTTTGGTTTGCCTTACAAAATCAGATACTTCCAAGCGCTGAAGATGCCAGATATTATCTGTTGTATGGAACACCTGATCCAGAGGAACCATTGGCAAACGGAATGAAAGTTTTCCTCTTTTTTGAAGATTGGGAAAATGGAACCACACATTGGACCGGCGCTGGCGGTCTGGATTCGGCAAACACTGGGAAAATGGGCAATACGAACGTGAGTACCGAAGAATTTGTTTCCCCCGGTCACAGCCAAGAATTTCCTGAGAAGGCTGGTGGGGGAGATGCATTCTCCGGTTATATCCCGGTGAAGCCAAATACACAGTATGCCATCAGCACCTGGGCAAAAGCGGGAGAAGCTACCTGGGCACCAGTCGGGTTTGATCCATACAATTCTTCTCAGACTAGCGCAGGAGCAGAGGTCTGGCTTTGGACGGACGATTGGAGTATTCCCTCCACTTGGGGCTGGCGCAGCGGAAGATTTACCACCAATAACGATACGTCCTTCATTAAGATTAAAAGTGAGTGGTGGAGTGATGCAGCAGGTAACTCACCAGTATACATGGATAATATGGGATTGAGGTTTGCAGTTAATACCGATCCATCCTTTAATCTGGGCGCTGAAGAAACCACGGTTGCTCTTCCAACAATTGATTCAATCCAGGACAATAGCGAAAATGGTGTAATTTATCTTGGGATTGAGTTGTCCGTATCAGCAAATGTTTCATTACCCGAAGGCGAAGGGGAAATAGACACGGTTGTTTTAAAAACTACTTCCCCTGATAACAATGAAACAACAATGATATTTAACTCAGTAACAGAAGAGTGGAGTGCAAACTACAAGCCTACAAAAACAGGCAGCCTAACCTATCAAATTCTTGTGAAAATGAAAAGTGGAATTCGCACAACTTCGCCAAAAAAAGAAATTAAAGTGGTTAGCAAGGTTGATGTTTGCACTTGGAAAGATTGTAAAAAAGGGGCAGAAAGCTGGAGCATTGATGACAGCCATAACAATTGCGCTAACGATCTCGAGGAAGCCGGCTTTCGGGGGACGTTTTTTGTGAATGGCATTACCACACAAGCCTGGTACGCAGATTATTCTGTCGTTGGTCATGAAATTGCATCTCACACGGTGAGCCATCCATGTACAGTTCCATGTTGCTCCCCGAATTGCACCCCCGAAACGCTGAATGCATGTTCTATTCCAGAAAATTTCGTTGACGAATATCGTCAAACCCAACTTGAACCAAATATTGCGGCAATCGAAACCGGGACAGGTAAAGCGGTACGCACGCTGGCATGGCCCTGTGGCTGTGTTGACCCGGGCAGAATAGAGGCTGCTTCACAATACTATCTGGGTGCAAGAGGATATTTTGATTATGTAGCTAATTTAACCTGGGTAAAGGACATCAATTTACCGGTGCCGGAGTTTTATAATCTTTATACAGATACCGATTACAACAAGGGTTTTATTGATCGTGCTGCTGCTGAAGGGAAATGGGCAATCATCACCTCACATGGAAGTTGTGAGGGGATTGAGTATATGGGCTCACGGCAGGAAGATCTCTGGGCAGCGCCGATTGGAGAAGTGTTGGGGTATATAAAAATCCGTGAAAACATTCATGAGAAATTAACTGAAAGTGGTGAATATGAAAGTTTTACAAATTATGAATTAAGTGAAGATGGTAAAACCATAACATTTGATGCCAAACATAGCATTGAACCCTGGGAAAGAGTGGCGCTTGAAGAAGGAATCGAGTTACTTCCAATTATTTATGATGATCCGGTTAGTTTGCATGTTTATCTGCCCAATGAACTATCACCTGTCGCTGTAAAAGTTGGACCAGATGAAAATGGTATGAAGGATGTGCCCTTTGAAGAAATGGAAATTGATGGGATCCGTTATGTGGTCTTTGATGCACAATTGGATACACCTCAACACGTGGTGATTACTTTAGGTGCACCGGCTCCCCAGATCGCAGGCATTGAGTCGTTAACCAATACAGTTGAGATAGGAAACAACGTAACCATTCAGGCAAATGTTACTATCCGCGCGGAATATTCCATTTCAAGTGTGAAACTAAAGTTGTTAACTCCCGAGGAAAAAGAAATTAATATGACCATAAATAGTGGAAATCAGTTTCAAACTTCTTTCAAACCTGAGAAACTTGGCCCTTATACTTACCAGATCATCGCAACCAACATTGAAGACAATTCCAGGGTGTCAGCTATCTACACATTTAATGTAATCGATACAACTGCGCCTGCCTGGCAAGAGCGGACACAAACCTCTGATCATATAACTAAAAACACTATGAATGCTCTTTCAGCCAAGGCCCAAGACCCGGGGGGTCTTGTCCGAGCGATTCTTTCTACCAATGAAACAGGTGAATGGCAGGATTTTAATTGGTGGAATCAGAATTGGGGAAAACGTATTTCATTGACTGTGCAAGAAATACAAGGCTTAGCCCGCACCAATGAAATAGTTAAAGTAGAAGTTACAAGTTCTCAATTTCTAGGGCTTACCAATTGTGAAGAAGAGCTGCGTGTAGCCGATGATCTGGGAATTGAAATTCCGTCCCAGGTTTATGATGAACAGCAAGAAGAAGGCGAGCTTACCTGTCAGCTTCTCTTTCAGGCTTCGGTTCCTGCAAACAGCAGCCGTACATATTATGTCTATTATAAAGATGGAAACACCACAATTCCGACATATTCAACTGATTTGAGTGTGACAACAAATACAAATACAAATACACGTTTGATTCAAAATTCCTTTTTTGACCTTGACCTGAATACCAGCTCGGATGCGGGTATTATCTCACGCATGCAACTTCCGCAGGGGAATAATTCAAAACTTCCCCTGGCTTTGGAAGAAAATCATTACTGGGGTTTACATCAGGTTTGCTCATCAGCAGGGAATATCACCGGTAAGAATCGCTTGTGTGGTGCTAATCCCGCAGCCCAAGCCAGCGAATTGACCCTCAAAGAAACGCTTTCCGGTCCTTTAATGCGAGAGTTTATTTTTACGAGTGAAAAAGCTTCTGCTGAATTTAAAATGATCTACCGGTTCATGGCCAATTCACCCTTTTATGAATACACCCTAACGGTCAGCGAAATACCTGAAGAGCCCGAGAACTCAGAAAATCCGCTGGCTCAGCCAGAAGCTTTACCGACCGTGATGAATAATTTCTGGTTTCAGGATGGTTATTTCAATCGGCTTGGTGCAGGTAAAGAAACCATTGATAAAAGTTTTAATACTTATAATGACGGGAAAGATCATATTCGAATGGTATCTTTTGAAGAGGTTGATACCGGAACGATCGATGGCACCGATAATGATGGCGCCTTCCTGGGTGGCACGGATTATAATGAACCAACAGCAAATGATTTATCTTTGTATGTAGTCACCGGTACAGATCAAGATGATATCAATGAAATATTAGAAAAAATTAAATTCCCGTTGTCAATGACAATAGGAGATCCTGAGAACATGCCGGATTCGACTTATGGTTCTCCACAGGAAATCACACCTACTACTGATTTGTACACAGCCTCCTTCAATTGGCAGCACCCCTCACTCAATGATCAGATCGTTCATTGGCGTATTAAATTCTGTGACCTGTCCGGTAATTGTCAGTACACAGACCCGATTGGCTTTTCAATTGGCACCCCTACCTCGGTCGATCTGAACTACTTCCGGGCTGCGCGCATGGATGCCGGCATCCAGCTCTCCTGGGAGACGGTCTCGGAAGCGACCCTGGCAGGTTTTGACCTCTACCGAAAGGAAGAGGGTGGCGTGTTTGTCAAGGTCAATGACAGCATGATCATGCCGCTGGCGGGCGGCTCACCCTTTGGCGCGGTTTACACCTACCTCGATACGGGTGCAAACCCGAATAAGCTGTACGAGTATCGCCTGGAGAGCTTTGAAACGCTGGATACATCTACGAGCAGTGGATTCGTGCTTACCACCTACTGGCCGTATTCGGTCATGCTGCCGGTGATTAAACGCTGATTAACCTGGCTGAATTTCTGATATAATTAGTCCATTATAGGGTCATCTACATGGTTGAATCAAACAAAATTTCCTGGGAAGATCAATACAAAAAAAGCGAATCCATTGTCTCGCGGCAGATTGCCGGGGAGGCGGTGCTGGTACCCTTGCGCCGCAAAGCCGCCGACCTGGACAATATTTTTGCGTTGAATGAGACGGCTGCCTTCGTCTGGGCGGCGATGGATGGCAGCCAAACCCTGGAGCAGATCCTGGCAGCCCTGGTTGGCGAGTTCGAGGTGGATGAAGCTACTGCCCGCCAGGATTTACTTGAACTGGTCACGCAATTGCGTGATCTGGGTGCGTTGGAGAAGGTTTAAGCATGGATTGCCCGCAAACCGAGACATTTCCGCAAACAGATTTTTTTGAGCGTATCAAGAAGAGCGGTCAACGTATTCCGCTGTCCGGATCGCTGGAGGTGACCTTTCGCTGCAATCTGCGCTGTGCCCACTGCTATCTGGGCGATAATCGCAATGGTGTGCCGGATCAGAAAGAGCTCACGCGCGAGGAGATTTACGCAATTCTCGATCAACTGGCAGAAGCAGGCACCTTATGGCTGCTGCTGACCGGTGGGGATCCCTTTGTGCGTCCGGATTTCATGGACATCTACCGCTATGCTGTCCATAAAGGTTTTCTGGTGACGGTTTTCACCAATGGCGCTTTGCTGACGGAGAGGATCGTTGCTGAACTGGCAGAACTGCCCCCTCAAATGGTGGAGATCACCCTGTATGGCGCCACCAAAGAGACCTATGAGCGCATCACCCAGATCCCTGGATCCTATGAGCGCTGCATGCGCGGGATTGACCTGCTGCTGGCGCATGGTATTCCGCTCAAATTGAAGACGGTCGTCATGAGCTGGAATTACGCCGAGTTTGAGGACATCAAAGCGATAGCAGCCGGTAAGGGGGTTGATTTCCGCTATGATTCTGCGCTGGTAGGAGCCATGACCGCCGGAGATGGACCGCTGCCTTTACGCATCACTCCGCAGGAGGCGATTGCGTTGGAAAGCAACAATGCGGAATTAAAGGCTGAGTTAAAAGCAATGCTGGCGCGGACCGCCGGGCAGCCGGATAATGGCAAACTGTATCAATGCGGCGCCGGACTGAATTCTTTCCATATTGACCCGTATGGAATGTTGTATCCCTGCATCCTGTCGCGTCCGCAAGGCTATGATTTGCAGCAAGGCAATTTTGCAGAAGGCTGGGATGTCTTCATGCAGCAACTGCGTGACCAACCAGCGCAACGCAATGATCAGTGTGCGCAATGCGATTTGGCGATACTCTGCCGGCAATGCCCGGGAAAATCGCATTTGGAAACGGGCAATATGCTTCAACTGGTTCAATATTTTTGTCAGATCGGACACAAACGAGCTGATATGTTATCTTTAGACGTATAATTAAAAGTGGGAGGTAATATTTTGAAAACAACAAACAAACCAATAAATCGAACGTCTCAAACCATGCGCAAGGCCTACCAAAAACCTCTAATTGAAGTGGTTCCGCTTCTTCCAAAACAAACAGTTTTAGGTGTTGGTTGTTTTACAACATCTGATCAATCCGGGGAACAAAACTATGGATGTGGTATAGAACAAGGGATGTGCGTTCAAATCTAACTCAGAATCTTATTAATTTTTACTGGAATGATAAATGCTCACAAAATATTATTTGCAGGGATTAATACATTTTTAAATGTGACCAACCAAATGTTAATTTGAAGGCTCAAAAGAAGTATAAAAATTTTTTTACTTCTAATTCTGCTGAAGTTGAACTTAGCATTAAATTTGGGTCAACAGGATTAATTGGACACGAACCTCTCTTTTTTGAAACTGACAGTTGGCGTTATTTTAAGGGACCGGAATATTCAGCATTAAAAATACTTACCCCGGGTCACCCTGGTCGCCAGGCCAATTACACCATTGTTTTAAATAAGTCCGGTGATCAGGGAGAGTTATATTTTGAGGATTTACCGGAGAAATAACCGAAGAAATAACCATAAAAGTCCCTCCGTTTGCCATCGATGAAGTCTTAGCAGTTCAATTATTGGGAATTCAGCGGGGGATTATGTTACACGCCAGTGCTTTGAAAGTTTCGGATAACCAGGGGCTGCTTTTTTCCGGAACTTCTGGGGATGGTAAATCCACCACGGTTAAACTATGGCAAAAATCCGGCAAAGGTATATTACTGGGTGATGAGCGGATAGCAGTGCGAAAAATAGATGGGAAATTCTGGCTTTTCAGCACCCCCTGGCATGGCAGCGGCCAGCCGGTTGGGGCTGACAGTGCGCTTTTAGACCAGCTTTTTATCCTTCAACATGGTTCAGAGAACCATGCCCGCCGCTTGAAGCCTGCCGAAGCAGTTTCGCTGTTGCTGGCGCGTGCTTATCTGCCCTTCTGGGATCGGGATGGGATGGAATTCAGCCTGGCATTTCTGGAGGATCTCTGCAGCAGTTTCCCCTGTTACGAATTTGCTTTCGTGCCTGATCAAAGCGCGGTGGAGTATATCGAATGCCTGCTTTCCAAATAGATTTTGCCGAGTTTGAACAACTGGCCGGCTCGTTTCTTGATCAGGGTAATTGGGTCCGCTTTCAGGCGCATGGGAAATCCATGCATCCTTTTATTCAGGATGGCGACCGGGTGGAAATAGAACCAATCCATGCGTCAGACGTCAAACCTGGTGAGGTAGTCCTTGGCCGGCTGGCGGATGGACGTCTGGTCGTGCATCGGGTGATTAAACAAATTAGTGGATCTGTTCTGATCCAGGGGGATGCGCTCCTGTACCCGGATGAATTGATCCCACTTGAGCAAGTGCTCGGACGCGTGATCGCCATCTCTCGCCAGGGAAGACAGATTGAATTAAAATCCTTTTGGATGAGACTATTAGGTCAGTTTTTTGTTTTCCGCAGTGCCGGGCGTTATTTTTTCATCAGGGTTATCCGGCGGTTAAAATTTCAAAAATTTATTAAAAATTAGGTTGAAAAAAGGAAATGGGTGGTGTGATGCAAAAAAAAGTTTTTTTCTCCATCATCGTATTGGTTCTTTTAAGTTCAGCTCTTTTCCAGTCCGTCACAATCACGCAGGCGCAGAGCACTAATCCATCCAGGCAGAATGGATTTCAGGTGTTTGAATCCTCAGCAGAACGTCTGGTGGTGCAATTATCCCTGCCGGAATTTGAGTGGGTAATGTTGCAATCCAATCAGGGCGAATGCCTGCAAATCCAGCTTCCGGGTTGGGGGCTCAGTGGTGATTTTGGCGGGCCAGCTTTGCCGGTTAAAGGTACGCTGGTGGGTATTCCACCCGGTGCCAACCCTAAGGTCAACGTACTGCAAACCGGGAATGTGCGCGAATATACAGGTGTCAATTTATGCCCGGCAGCGACGCCGGTTCAATCGGAATTTTCCGAGAATTTATTTCCGGATTTTGAAGAGCAGTGGATTGTCGACCCGGCAGCCTATTCCCTGAATCTGGATTTTCCCGGACAGCTTACCTCTCTGGGAGAACCGGCGCTGATTCGCAGCCAGAGCGTGATGCCGCTTTTATTTCAACCTTTCCAGTATAATCCGCTGGAAAAGCACTTGACGGTTTATTCAACACTAACCGTACAGGTGGATTTTGGAAATCAACCGGACCGGCAATTAATAACCACGCCAATCGATGAAGGCTATTTCGAAGACATCCTTCAGAACCAGGTGATCAACTATGGAGATGCTCGTGATTGGCGCACTGCTAACCCACAACTGGAGGCTGCGCAAGCGGATACACCCATCTGGCCAGCCTGTAAATTAAGCGTTTCTCAGGATGGGATGATTCAGGTAACCTATGGCGAATTAACTGAAAAATGTCTGTTGATTGCAAACTCTGACCCGCGAAATTTTCAGTTATGGAATGGCGACCAGGAAGTGGCGATTATGATACCAGGGGAAGCAGATGGCGTTTTTGAAAGCGGGGAAACCCTTCTTTTTTATGGGCAAAAGAACACCACGCGTTTTACGAATACGAACGTCTACTGGCTGGTGGCGGGAGAAAATGCCGGTCAGCGGATGGCGCAATCCGATGGCATGCCGGATACAGGCACGAACCCATTAAGTTTTGTTTCGAATGTCCACCGTGAGGAAAATAAAATTTATCTGTCAGCTTTTCCCAGCGGGCTGGATCAAAATCGCTTGTATTGGGCGTTAGTTCAACCTTCTGCGCCGGGAAATTATCAAATTTATTTGAAGCATATCAACCCATCCGCTGCAACTGCCAAAATTCGTGGTTTCTTTAAAAGTTATGCTGCCAACCCGCAGCATTTCACCCGTGTGATTCTGAATGGTAATATGATCTCAGAAGCATTTTGGCCTAAACAAGGGGAGTTCAACCTGGATATGGAAGTTCCGGTTTCTTATCTGCTTGAGGGCCCGAACACCATTGAGGTGCAAAGTCCACTGGAGGGTGGGGTATCGGTCAATCAGGTGCTGGTGGATTGGTTTGAAGTGGAATATGCCAAAAATTATGCAGCGGACGGCGCTCAAACCCTTTTTGCAGTCGATGCTGCTGGAACCTGGAAATTTGAGGTGCCTGGGTTTAGCAGCGCTGAATTGCTCACCTGGGATATCACTAATCCCAACCAGCCAGCCAGCATCGCGAATACAAACATAGAAGAAAACGAATCAGCCTATAATCTGACCTTCCAGCAGACAACGACGGAACCGCGCCAATATCTGACTGCTTTGCTGGCAAATATTCCCACGCCAGATGAGGTTCAATGGGTGGCAGATCCGGGCTTAAAATCTCAATCCAATGGGGCGGATTACATTATCATCTCTCACCCGCTTTTTACCCCAGCACTCGGACCGCTGGTGGATTTCTACACCAACCGGGGGTTGCGCGTCAATGTGGTGAATGTTTTCGATATTTATAATGAATTCAGCCAGGGGGTTTTCACCCCGGATGCCATCCGTGATTTTCTGGCTTACAGTTATAACAATTGGGCTCGCCCGGCACCGGCTTACGTTCTGTTGGTGGGTGACGGAAATTTGGATTTTAAAAATTTTTATGGGCGCAATGATCCGGTTTTTATTCCCCCTTATCTGGCGAATGTCGATCCCTGGATTTTGGAAACTGCAGCAGATAACCGTTTCGTAACTATCAGCGGGGCGGATATTCTGCCGGATATGGCTCTGGGGCGCCTGCCGGTCACGACACTGGCTGAAGCGCAGGCAGCCATTGCCAAGATCCTGGCGCATTACCAGTATTCATCGGAAGAGTGGTTTACCCAGCAGTTGTATGTAGCCGCTGCCATTGACCCGGCGGCTGGAAACTTCCCGGCTTTGTCGGATGCGGTCATCAATAACTTCCTGCCGGGAACAGTTCAGGCTGACCGGGTGTATTACGGACAAAATGGCATCACCAGTGGCGCACTTGCGCAGCAGGCCATCAAAGAGGCGATCAATTCCGGACGCGGACTGGTGCATTTTGTCGGACATTCCAACCCATACTCCTGGTTTGGGAATCCAAATATACCCAATGCACTGGGTACGGTTATGCTGGATTATCTGAATATTTCAGGATATTCAAATTTAGATAAGTATCCCATCGTTCTTCCGATGACATGTTACACTGGCTACTATACGCTTCCCGGTATAGATGTTCTGGACGAAGTTCTTATCCGGGCAGCAGGGAAGGGCGCGGTGGCCACCTGGTCGCCGACTGGCAAGGGCGTGGCGACCGGGCACAACCTGCTGGATGCCGGTTTCTATACCGCGGTCTATCAGGAGCATGTCACCACCCTGGGCGCTGCCACCAATGCCGCCAAATACTATTTGTATGCCAATTCGGGCGGCTTGCACCGTGAACTGATCGACACCTATGTTCTGTTCGGTGACCCAGCTATGCTCTTCCAGAACAAGCCCACCAGTGTTGAGGTGATCTCTTTTCAAGCCAAAGAAGCAGTCGCCGGAGTGCAGCTCTCCTGGGAGACGGCGGATGAAACCACCCTCTCTGGTTTCAACCTCTACCGTCGTGAAATCCCAGGCGATTTTGTGCGGGTGAACGCGGTGCTGATCGAAGCGAAAACGTCGGGACAATTAACCGGCAGCAGCTATACTTATCTGGACGAAGAGGCTTCCCCGGCTATAGTGTATGAATATCGCCTGGATGCGATTGAGAACAGCCTGCAGAATCTGCTGTCCAAATTTGTGACCTATACCCCCTTGCGGATTTATCTGCCGGTCCTGGTCAGGTGATCCGCTTACTTTTGAGCTCAACTGACTCCCTCTACTCCTGATCCAGCCAGGCGGTCAGGTTCTGCTGTACCCGCGCTTGTTCAACGGTTTTGCTGTCAGCTTGCACCATCTCGAGGGAGCGCTGGCCATAACGTCTCAAACGGTCACGCCAATGTGCGGGATACCTGAGCCATACGCGCCAGCTTTTCGATTCCACGCCGTAAATGCGTTCCATGACCTGGCGTGTGGGCAGCATGGCTGCGATGAAGGCTTTCACCCGGCTGGTGCGGCTCTCTCTGGCCATCAGTGTGATGAAATTGTCGGAAAGGGCGGGCTCGAGCTGAAAGATGCGCTGCTGTGCCCACCCGTAGGCCGCAGGAGAGAAATCCGCGGGCAGCAGGGTTTCCAGGATCTCCTCCGGAATGTTGACCTGCAGCAATTTCCGGGTAGTGTAAAGAGCCAGAAAGACGCTGCGTCCCGCTTGCCAATCCTGCGTGCGCTGGAGAATCACCTCCCAATCTAAATCAGCGGCATATTTGCGTATTACCGCCTGAATATCACAGAGCGTGCGCAATTGCTGTAAGAAATAATGCTGGGCGCTGTGCAGGCAAAGGTGCAGCAGAAGATCCTCGGGGCACAAGCTGCGCGCCTGGATGCCATCTTGCTCAAAGGCGAGTGAGCGCTCCCACAGCCCAGGGACATCAACCTTGGCGGGCGCGTCCGGATTGACGATGCTCCAATGCAGCTCAATAGCCACATCCTTTTTGATATAGGGCGGCACGTGCTTGGCGTAGTCGAGCTCCACCTCCAGCGCATAATCGACATGTGGGCGGTAGCCGAGCTGGGAGAGGATTTCGACGCCGGTTGGGATGTCATCCCAATTCACCAGCAGATCAAGATCGCCCATGGGACGCAGGCCGGCATCCTGATAGACCATGTCCGCCAGATAGATGCCTTTCAGCAGGATCACCGGAATGTTGGCTTCCCTGAATTTCACCAGGATTTGCTGCAGTTCGTGCGCCAGATAGGCATAGCGGGCGTGACTGCGATAATAGGCTCCCTTCAAAAGGTCGCGTATGTTTGGCGGGATATCCGCCCGGCTTTTGAGCTGCCGGTAGAGCAGGGGAGCGACCAACAACGCACCTGCCAACCGCAAAAGATTCTCCCAATCCGCGGGAGAAAAATCTTCAAAATCGATGCTCTCCGCCTGGTCGCCTGCCAGGATTTGTCCCAGAATTTGTGCGCTATTCACACCTCTGATTATATCAAAAGGCAGGCACTGGCTTTGCCTCTGCTGGTCGGGCTTCTCATTCCAAACCAACCAAATGGAAAAGCCAGCCATTTGTGATAAACTTAATCCTATCTGGCAAGATGATGATGAATGTTATTTGAAATAAAAATATTGAAAGATCAACTTTCTTAGGAAAATATGAACAAACAATCAAAAAAAACCTGGGTATGGGTCCCTGTGATTCTGGCTGCCTTGTTGGGCATTGTCCTTTTGACTTACTATATCGTTTTTTACTCCAATTTGGGTCGCTTTTTGTTGGGTCCCAAAGTGGATACCTGGAAGCAGCCGGCGCTGATCCAAACCCTGTTCGGCTCGAAATCGGCTTGTGCTGCCCAACCAAACCAGACGATCCTCTTCATCGGGATTGACTACCGTGGCGGCGACTATCTCTACGGGTTGGCGGATGTGATCCGGCTGGCGCGGGTGGACTTCTCCCAACAGACGATCAACATGGTGGCCCTGCCACGCGACCTGCTGGTGCAGATTCCGCCGGGACGCTTCAAGGTGCCCGGTCCCTACAAGATCAACCAGGCCTACTTCTTCGGGACGCCCGGTATGCTCAATTACGCGGGGGAGGGCGAAGGTCCGGCTGCTCTGAATGAGGTGATTGATTACAACTTCGGCGTCTCAGCCGATCACTATGTGGTCTTCAATTTCAACGCCTTCACCGGCTTTGTGGATGCGATCGGTGGTGTGGATGTCAACCTACCCGAGGAGGTGTACGGCGGCTCGCAGGGGGATTTTCCGGCTGGCGAGCAGACCCTCTCCGGAGAACGGGCGCTGGCTCTGGCGCGCATCCGCGAAAATTATTCGGATGCTTTCCGCGTGCACAACCAGTCGCTGATTATCAAAGCTATCTTTGCGAAGCTGCTGCAGCCCGCCACGCTGGTCAAGCTACCGGTGCTGGTCGCGCAATTCAAGGACGCCATCCTGACCGACATCCCGCTGGATCAACTGAGCACACAGGCGTTCTGCTACCGTGATTTCCCGAGCGAGAACCTGATCACGCACGAGGTCCCGCCCGAATTCCTGACCCTGACAAACATCTACCTCGACAGCCTGCATGAATATACGTATGGGTATGCCTGGGATGAGCGGTTGGGGGGATGGGTGATAGAGAAGCTCATGGCTGATGGCTGATGGCAGAAAGCTGAAAGCTGAAAGCGAAAAGCCTAAAGCGAAAAGCGGAAAGCGAAAAGCTCATGGCTGATGGGGAAAAGCTGATAGCTGAAAGCTGATGGCGCATAGCTGATGGCAGAAAGCTGAAAGCCTAAAGCGAAAAGCTGACGGCTGATGGCGAAAAAATGAGGAGATTTGAAAAGTTAATTATAATTAGGTTGATATGAAATCCTTAATTCCAAAGAAACCCTCTCATTTGTCTGCATTTTCGCAGGCTTGTTTAGAAGCTTTAGTCAATGCAGGTCTGGCTGATACAATTTCATTAGGTGGAGCTTTTGGTTTATTTCATTATTATGAATATCGTGTTACCCACGATGTTGATGCCTGGTGGCAGGAGAATGTTTCAGAGGAAAAGAAACAAGAAGTTGTTCAGACTCTGCAATCAAGGTTGAGGAAATTTGGAAGCGTACGTATTCGTGTATGGGGAGATTTAACAAGTATTGAGTTGGAACAAGAAGGGAAAACCGTTTTCAGCTTTCAAATTGCAGTACGATCACAGCGCTTAGAAGACTTGAATATTGCTGGCTGGATCGGAATCCCCTTAGATAGTTTCCAGGACTTAGTTGCAACGAAAATGAATGCTTTGATTCAAAGGGGAGCTCCTCGCGATTTTTTGGATATTTATTCGGTTTGCAAAATGAAGCTTATCACTATAGAAGAATGCTGGAATTTGTGGCATCGCAGGCAGGATTTGCTGGGAAATGAGCACAATTTTTATAAAGCACGATTAGCAGTTGAAACTCATTTGAAAAGAATTACATTGCAACGCCCCCTGGCGTCAATTGCAGATAATGATGTCCGAGACCAAGCTAGAGAATTACGAGAATGGGTTATGCAGTCCTTCTTGCGAGGGGAAAATGAGTAAACCCTGGTTAGATGGTGCTTTGTATCCAGATATGGAAGTCCCAGATTCACTGGATACATTAGCGGAACGGGTAGATTTTATTGCGCGGTTATGTTCCGCTTGGGATTTCGGTTTACTGCCTGAAAAGGAAACGATAACCGAGATCCGGAAAAAAGACTGGTCGTCCGCAGTGGACGCCTGTCAATTGTTAACCTCTCCGGCTTATCATTTACTTCGGGAATGGCATGGTTTGGCACCGGCTGCTTATTTAGGCCAGGAAATTGGCATGATCCGCGATGATCCATGTTTGAAATGGGTTTGATTGATGAAAAGCTGCAAGCCTAAAGCTTAAAGCTGAAAGCTCAAAGAAAAAAGCTCATGGCTGATGGCTGATAGCTCATGGCTGATAGCTCATGGCTGATAGCTCATGGCTGATGGCTCATGGCTGATAGCTCATGGCTGATGGCTGGGGGATTCGTGCATTCGTGAATTCGTGTATTCGTGTATTCGTGTTCTAATTTGTGGACGGCTAATGCCAGAACCGGGGAGGGTTAGCTCATGGCTGATAGCTCATGGCGGTTTGCTCAATGCTCATAGGGATTGGTAATCCACGAACCCCTAAAGGGGAGAAGGTTCACGAATTTTTGTTTCCGTAGGGGCAGTGTCTCTAGACCTGTCCCATTTGCGTCCGCAGACCACGGGGGAGGTCACGGACCACCCCCCTACGGAATGTATCAACTGTAGGGGCAGCATCCTCAGACCTGCCCCATTTGCGTCCCCAGACCACGGGGGAGGTCACGGACCACCCCCCTACGGAATGTATCAACTGTAGGGGCAGCATCCTCAGACCTGCCCCATTTGCGTCCCCAGACCACGGGGGAGGTCACGGACCATCCCCCTACGGAATG
>WBZR01000124.1_pt1 | contig 134502 bp, 117 predicted proteins | sample 5204231 | NCBI WGS metagenome assembly WBZR01 (sample SAMN12412403, study PRJNA552823) | activated sludge metagenome | isolation source: activated sludge from anammox sidestream of wastewater treatment plant... | place: USA: Virginia | collected 2017-08
CTCTGATGTTTTGTGTTGTTGTCTTTCAAAGAACTTTTTTCTTGCTACTTTTTTCATTGCCGTCCTCTTTATTTTTAACAAATTTAAGAAACCCTTAAATTTTACAGGACGACAAATGTCGTTATTTAGGAAGGAAACATTTTTGGATCAATAATTTTCCAATTGCTAAAACCATCAAATTCAAAATACCATTTACCATATGCCGGAGAACCAATCAAAATGGTGTCACCTTTCGTTATATGTAGATATAGAGCAAAATTAGTTGGAATGTCAGAGTTACTAGTATCAAAAATTGTCCAAATATTGTTGTAAAATTTGAGTAATCCTTTATTTGTTCCTATCCATAAGTTTTTTTTAGTGTCAATACTAATTGATACAGCTGAGAAAGAAAAACCAAAAAAAGAACTATCAAAATAAGTCCAATTTTGTCCATCAAATTTAGTGATTCCTGGGGTTTTTAAACCAGTACCAATCCATATTATATTTTTATTATCACAGTCAATATCGACGGCTAAACTTCCAACTAAATCACCTGGCAATCCCGAATTACCTGTATTATAAACTTTCCACTGCGGGTTCTGAGCTTCAAGCGCGTTAGCTGTCAACAGCGCTATTGCAATAGCTACGATTGTGTTTCTCATTTCGTTTGTTTTATCTTTGCTCATATTTAATTCATTCATGTCTAAATTGCAAGGGGTTTTTTCGGGCTTGTATTATTCGGATTTATACTCCGGTTGTGTTCTATTATAAGTTTACAGGATTTAAGGTTAGACTAAACACATCAAACCGAAGCAATAGTACAAAGTTACGTTTAAGCACATTTTTCGATTATTTTAAACTTTTGACATTGGAATTCAAAATTAATTCAAATATATTTGAAGTTCTAAATTTTAATTTTATATGTTTGCGATTGTAAATATCAAAGGTTCTCAGTACAGAGTATCAGAGAACGACAAAATATATGTCCCGAAATTAAAGGAAGATCCGGGAAGTAAAGTTACTTTTGACGATGTGCTCATGTTTTCAACTGATGAAAATACATTTGAAGTGGGTCAGCCGAAACTTGAAAAGAAAATCGAAGCAACTGTGATAGAGCACGTAAAGGATGATAAAGTCATTGTATTTAAAAAGAAGCGCCGGAAGGGTTATAAAGTAAGACGTGGTCATCGTCAGCAATATACACAGATATCAATTGATAAAATTTCATAAAGGGAAAAAGTTATGGCACATAAAAAAGGTTTAGGCAGCTCAAAGAACGGAAGAGATTCACAATCCAAACGTCTTGGGGTCAAAAAATTTGGTGGTGAAAAAGTCATTGCAGGAAATATTATTATCAGGCAAAGAGGTACAAAATTTCTACCGGGAGCAAATGTAGGGTTAGGGACTGACTATACAATCTATTCTCTCATTGACGGAAAAGTAAAGTTCACAACTAAAGCCGGAAGGAAAGTTGTAAACGTAGAATCAGTACCGGCAAATTAAGTTTTTATGTACAAGGAATTTTCAAATAGGGTCATTTATAACAGATGACCCTTTTTTATTTAAATAAACAATCTATAAAATGAAAATAACTGTAGTAGGAGCAGGAAACGTAGGGGCTACCTGTGCAAATGCAATTGCACAAAAGGAGTTGGCAAACGAAGTAATTCTGCTTGATATTAAAGAGGGAATTTCAGAGGGTAAATCACTTGACATGTGGCAGACGGCGCCGATCAACAATTACGATACGAGGTTAAGGGGAAGCACAAACGATTATTCTGTAACTGAGGGTTCGGATGTGGTTGTCATCACTTCAGGTCTCCCGAGAAAACCGGGTATGAGCCGTAACGACCTTATATCAACAAACGCAACTATTGTAAAATCCGTTACAGAAAATATTGTAAAATATTCTCCTGATACGATAATTATCGTTGTTTCAAATCCGCTGGACGTTATGACATATTGTGCATACCTTAACTCAAAACTCCCTTCATCAAAAGTAATGGGTATGGCGGGAATATTAGATACGGCGAGGTATCGGGCATTTCTCGCAGAAGAAATTAACTGTTCACCCAAAGATATTCAGGCGATGCTACTTGGCGGACACGGCGATACAATGGTACCGTTGCCACGATATACAACCGTCAGCGGTATTCCGGTTACGGAATTTTTAGACGAGGATACCTTAAACCCTATAATTGAGCGAACAAAAAAAGGCGGTGGGGAAATTGTCAATCTTATGGGAACCTCAGCGTGGTATGCGCCGGGATCTGCGGCAGCTCAAATGGTCGAAGCAATTGTAAGAGACCAAAGGAGAATTTTTCCTGTTTGCGCCTGGCTGAACGGTGAGTACGGGTTGAAAAATATTTACCTTGGCGTTCCGGTAATTCTCGGGAAAAATGGTATAGAGGAAATCATTGAACTGAAATTGAACGATAGTGAAATGAAATTGTTGAAGGATTCAGCTAACGCTGTGAAGGACGTTATGGAAGTGCTCGATAATATGAAACAATAACCTAAGCTTTTATCTAAACTCTAAGGCAGATTCTCCGAAATCTGCTTTTTTGTTTATGCGTAATTCAATTCTCATACCGCTACCGGTGTTCAATAGAGAATAGTAATCAACAAGAGATTTAATAATAAAAATTCCTCTGCCACTTTCTTTGAGAAGATTTTCTTGATCGGTTGGATCCGGTAATGTTTCAGGATTAAACCCCTCACCCTCGTCAATAATTTCAATGTTAAGTGAATTATCATTTTCTGTGATTTTAACCTGCACCTTTTTATCCGAAGATTCCTTATTTCCATGTACTATAGCGTTCACAAGCGCTTCGGAAACAGCGATCTGAAAATTTAAGAACCGCACCATATCAATCCCAATATTTTCGTTAATTTCGTTCAGCCGGTTTTCAATAAAGTTAATTTCTGACCGGTTACTTTTTAAGGTGTGAGTTTCATTAACCATAATTCAGATTTCCCAGAAAATATTAATTGAAAAAAAAGTTGATTCTGTATTCATCAATGAGTTATCGAATCTAAGAATTTCCAAACCACCCTGAAAGTTAATTAACGTTCTATTAATTGCAGGAATTTTAATCCCGCCAATAGGTCCGTAATTTCGAAATGTATTCGACAATTCTTTTACTCCGAGATTGTAGTTATATCTCATTTGCTGATAAAACCGGTAACCGAGGTATGCTTCAGCTTCACCGAAAATTTTCACGTTAATATCAGCCCGTATGAACCGGTCATCAAAAAGTGTTAGCGGTTTGAGGCTAAATTCTAAATCATTAAATTCTCCTTGCTCCGATAACCTGAACTCACCGAACACTTTAAAAATAATTGCCGGTGATAAAGTAAAATCCACAGAATCCCGCAGTATTAACTGTCTGTAGGAAAAACTTTGTACCTGTGAAAGTATATCCTCGAAATCATAGACTGTATAATTAGCCGAGATCTGAAACGAACTTCGGCTTACCAGCGCTTCAAAAGGTTTAAAAACGCTATTAACCGAAAGTTTATAAATTGTATTTATATTGTTATTAGAACTACGCTCAGCGAAAAGATATTTAAGGCTCGCTCTATTGACCGAAAATGCAGTCTCAATGCTGAAGTTTCTCAAATTTGAATATCTGTGTTTTATCTCCCCGATCAGAAACTGTTCATCCCTGTCATCAAAATTTTCATCGGAATTGGTATCGTATCTGAAAATTGAAGCGGAACCTGTAACGGAAATTCCGTGCAGGTCACTAAGACGGATATTTGTTTCGGCTGATAAGGTAGTCAATAAGTTCGAATAATTTTTATTTCGTTCAATTTTCTCAATTTCCCTTACCTGTGCCGGCGTGAACCCATTAAGGTTAACCGGTTTGTGGGTTTCATCTTTTTCGATAAACTGAAGTTTGATTTTATTTAAAAACATTCCTAATTCATTTTGCATTTCCCCGCTGAACTTAATTCCTATTTCACTCACTGATGCATCATAGTTCCTGTCAAAGTTTAGAGTATTTGAAAAGGTTTTAAACCTGATTTCTCTTTTCGAAGACCGCAAAAGTAACCCGCCGGAAACATTTAATAAGATATTCTCATGGATAAGATAACGGAGCTTATCTTCAAGTTCTACCATGTTTTCAGCTCTCGTTTCAATATTACTTTTTATGCCGTACGATTTTTGCACATCAGCAGATGCGGGAAAAAACAAATCAATTTTATTCATATACGCCCGTATTGACCCGAGGTTATCAGCATAACCTGAGAAGCTTTTAAAAAGGTCAGAGACAAAACCAACATTGTAGTTCTTCTTTACAGATAAATCTTCGTAATTGATATCAACTATACTGCTTAACGAATAATCGTCAATAAAAAAATCCGGATATTCCGCGTTAATGAGAAATTTCACGCCGGAGTTTGATTCACCTATTTGTTCATCGCGAAGAAACCCGAATTTGGAATTGATTTTAAAGTTTCTGATTGGTTCATAAAGTACGTCTGCAAAAATAAAATTGGAGTAGTTTCTGTTTAATTCCACGCTCCTATCGTCAGATAATGACCGCAACCCTGCACCGGGTCCCACGGATAACTTATCGCTCAGTTTATACCTGACTGAGAATTCCAATTGCTCTTTATCACGAATAAAATTGGAACTGAGTTTGGTAATGTCGGAATTAAAAATATTGGAAAGCGTAAAAGTGTATTTTTCAAATTCTGCTTTATAACTGAGCCGTGAATTCAAGCTCGCATTTGTTACGTCATTTTGAAGATCAGTCGAAAGAATGTTGGAATTCTGAAGCGTATCTTCATCAACGGTGAACTGTGCAACGCTTTGAGCAAACGGTAAAAGGAAACTCAGGCTAAACAAAAGCTTCATCATATTTGAACACTTTTTTTGAAGACGGATCCTCAAGGCTCGAAAACAATCTACTGAGATTTTCGTAATCGGGCAAGTTTTTTAAATCCGGAATTGATGTAGAAAGTCGAATTTTCCCGGATTCAATAAAAATCACCGTATCCGCTACCTTTTCGAGCAGGTCAAGTAAATGTGAACAATACAATATTGTTTTACCATTATCAGCTAATTCCCTTAACATATTCTGGAAAATCATAACTGAAGAAACATCAAGTCCGTTGAGCGGTTCGTCAAGTAATAAGATATCAGGATTATGGATGAGTGAAGAGGTAATGAGAATTTTTTGCCTTCCTCCTTTTGAAAGAGAGCCAATGGATAATTTAAGTAAGTCTTTAAAGGCGAAGAGTTCCGCAAAGTACTCATACCGCCTTCTGGCAATATCTGCGGGAATCTCCCTCAATTGTGCAATGAGGTTGAAAATTTCTACAGGTGTAAGTGAGTTAAACAAGTCAGCATTTTCAGGGACATACCCGACAAACGATTTGATTGCCTTTTCATTTGACTTTTGTTCAATCCCGCACATCGTTATCTGTCCGGAATCCTGTTTGGTAATCCCCGCAAGAATGTTAACAGTTGTGGACTTCCCTGCTCCATTTACGCCAATGTATGCAGCTATTTTCCCTTTCTGAACTTCAAAGGAAACTTCATCCAATGCTTTAACATTGCCAAATGATTTTGAGAGATTTTCAACAACAATCATTCTCAAATAAAATCATTTTAAAAAATCATAGCAAGTTAAATTTATTAAGTCAAAAGTGCGTTAAACTAAATTGATTATAAATTGAATATCGTGATCTGTATTATTAACTTCATAGTCAAACAGCTCAAATGGCGGAATTGGTAGACGCGCTGCATTCAGGGTGCAGTCCGAGTATTCGGGTGAGGGTTCGAGTCCCTCTTTGAGCACTAAAATAATCTGAATGAAAATTGAGAAACAACAATTGGAAATTAAAGGAGACATCATCCTCTGATGATCGAGAGAAAAGCTTCATTGAATTTAAGGCAGAAGTAAGAAAACTCAGGGATAAGATACGATTACCCGATGCAATTATCAAGCTTCTATACATGAGGGGAGTAGATAACTACGCAAAAATTCATAAATATTTCAAACCTACCCGGGAAAAACTTTACAATCCTTTCGACCTTAAAGATGCTCAGACCGCCGCAGACCGGATTATTGCTGCTATTAACAACAAAGAAAATGTTATGGTGCTCGGTGATTACGATGTCGACGGAACCTGCGGTGTCTCCATGTTTTACCTATTTTTGAAAAATTTCGGTATTGAACCAGAGGTTTATATACCCGACAGAATTGACGAAGGATATGGTATATCTTTCAAATCAATTGACTTCGCCAAAGAGAAAAATATAGATCTCGTAATTTCCATTGATTGCGGGATTACCGCAGTTGACAAAATCAAATATGCAAATTCTCTTGGTATTGATTTTATAATTTGTGACCACCATCAACCGCCGGACGTAATTCCCGATGCGATTGCAGTGCTCGATCCGCTTAGGAATGATGATACATATCCGTTTCAATTCCTTAGCGGTACAGGAGTTGCTTTTAAACTGATTCAGGCAGTTTGTAAACAACTTGACAAAAATGATTACCCGTTCAGTTTACTTGATTTCGTGGCAATTGCGACCTGTTCGGATATTGTGCCATTGATAGATGAAAACAGAATCCTCGTAAACGAAGGTTTAGCCATGATTAACGATAGTGATAAAATTCGTCCATCAATAAAAATGCTGATAGAAATAAGTAAGATTACCAACCCGAATATCAGTTCAACAAATATAGTTTATTCTATCGCGCCAAGAATAAATGCAGTCGGCAGGTTGGGAGATGCCAAGCGGGCTGTTGAGCTTATGACCAGCGATAAAGAAGAAGAGTTGAAGGAACTTGCAAAAGTACTAAACGAAGTAAATAATAACAGAAAGGAAATTGACAAGACTATCACTGAAAATGCAATTAATATATGCGAACAGTTTTTTCAAGAGGAGAATACCAACTCACTGGTGGTTTACAATGAAGAATGGCATCCGGGTGTAATTGGAATTGTTGCAGCACGATTAGTCGAAAAATTTCATTTACCGTCAATTGTTCTGACTAAAGTTAACGGCGTTGCAAAAGGAAGCGCCCGAAGTATAAATGGTTTCAATATTTACGATGCATTGAAACAATGTGAAGATCAACTCATTCAATTCGGTGGTCACTACCACGCAGCTGGACTTGAACTTGAAGTAAGTAATGTCCGCGAATTCCGGAAATCATTTAATGAAATTGCTTCCTCTACCCTCACGAACGAACAGCTTGAACCGGAATTATTTATTGACCTTGAATTGCGGTTTGACGACATCACCGCGCAATTGGTAAACATTCTAAAGTATTTTGAACCTTTTGGACCCGCTAATATGACACCGGTTTTTGTTACTAGAGATGTTCAGATCGTAGGTGAAGTGAGAGAGGTTAAAAATAATACACTATTATTTAAAGTAAGGGAATATGACCCCAAGAGCTATTCAAACGTTGCTTTTGACTGCGTATTTTTTTCTTCGGATGAGTACGTAAAAGATATTGTACCCGGTAAGAGGTGCGATTTATGTTACTCAATTGAGAAAAGTATTTGGAGAAATACTTCTACCACAAAGCTCCGGGTACGGGATGCAAAGTTTTATTACAATTAAAATTTACATTAATGTCAGGACACTCAAAGTGGTCAACAATTAAAAGAAAGAAAGCGGCCGCAGATGCAGCCAAAGGAAAAGTATTCACAAGGATAATAAAGGAAATCACAATTGCTGCAAGGGATGGTGGCGGCGACCCTGATACAAATCCTAGACTGAGGCTTGCAGTACAAAATGCGAAATCCGCAAATATGCCACAAGAAAATATAACCCGTGCCATAAAAAAAGGTACCGGCGAGCTTGAGGGAGTAAAATATGAGGAGATTAAATATGAAGCCTACGCACCGCACGGAATTGCAATGTTGATTGAAAGTGTTACCGATAACAGGAACCGGACGGTTGCTGATCTGAGGCACCTTATCGGAAAGAAAAACGGTAACCTCGGTGAATCCGGTTCGGTTGCATGGATGTTTGAGCGAAAAGGAATTATTATGATTCAGCAAAGCGAAAAACCTGAAGACGAATTGATGGAAATAATTCTGGAGGCCGGCGCCGACGATTTGAAAACTGAGGATGAGTTTTACGAAGTTATTACTTCAATGGAAAATTTTGAACCGGTGAGAAAAACAATTGAAACAAGTGGTATTAAAATTGAAGAGGCATCATTACAATACATCGCAAAAGACCTTATTAAAGTTGAGGGTAAGAACGCAGAAGAAGTGATGAGGTGTATTGAGGCAGTGGAAGATTATGAAGACGTTCAGAACGTTTACACAAATGCTGATATAATAATAGAAGAACAATGAGAATAATCGGAATTGACCCTGGTACAGTTATAACCGGAATTGGAATTATTGACACCTCCGGCTCAGGTGCAACAATTGTGGATTTCGATGCAGTAACTTCATTTAAGGGGCTAAAACTCCCCGACCGGTTGAAAAAAATATATGACACCTGCACAGAAAAAATTATAAAATACAAACCTCAGGAATTCGCAATTGAAACTGCATTTTACGGTAAGAATGTCCAATCTCTGCTGAAGTTAGGTCAGGCGCGGGGAGTTGCAATAATTGCAGCACTGAATCAGAACATCCCCGTATCGGAATATTCGCCAAGGGAGATTAAAAAATCAATTACCGGTAACGGTGCATCTACCAAAAGCACGGTGAGCAGTGTTGTGAAATCAATTCTGTCTATTAAAACGGAACTTGATACACACGATATTTCCGACGCGCTCGCAGTCGCTCTTTGTCACAGCTTCAAAAGGTCAGACCACCTGAATATGCTTGTTTCTGAAAAATCCAAAGTAAGCTGGTCTGATTTTATCCTCTCAAATCCGGATAAAATTTTCAACAGAAACTGACGATGATAGTTAGCCTGACAGGAAAAATTGTCAGTTACAGCAACGGTGAACTTCACCTCGATGTAAACGGCGTGGGATATGGTATTTCAGTTTCAAAATCAATAGCCTCACTTCCGCTTCAGCCGGGAAACGAATTAACGGTGTTAACTCACCTCGACGTCAAAGAGAATTCAATGTTGTTGTTTGGTTTTTCTGATGAACGCGAACGGGAAATATTCAAACTTTTGCTGACAGTTAGCGGTGTGGGAACTAAATTGGCTCATACGATTATTTCTCACTTAAACTTCAACGAAATTGTCGGATTGATCTCAGGAAATATCTCAACCCGTTCAATTAAAATACCCGGCCTTGGTCAAAAGAAAATCGAACTAATTTCAATGACTTTGAAGGATAAGATATTCAAGATAGATTCATTAGAGAAAAGTGCAGATGGAATTTCGACGATTTACACTGATTCTGAAAAAGTACGCATTGAAACGCTCAATGCACTGCTGAATCTCGGCTTTCAGAGGCAAGAGGCTGAAAAAATTATTCGCGATATTTTAAAAAACAACGATGCGCATAAACTCTCAACTGAAGAACTGTTAAAACGCGCATTGAACTCCTAACTGAACTTAACCCACACCCGGACAACAGAAACTTCGTTTGCAAAAGTTTAAATTTGAGTATTGAAAATCGGAAATGAAATTCAGAGCCGGAGTTCAACTTCCGGCACTAAATCATCAGTTGAAAATTGAGTTGAGAAAACTTTTTTCAGACTTCTTCTCGCCGACAGGTTTGAAATTATCCATCTTTCCGAGTTGCTTTAATAACTCTTTCTCCTTAGAGGAGATCTTTTTGGGGATGACGATATGAACTTTGACAAGTTGATCACCATTGCCAAATTCATTGAGATGCCTTATACCTTTATCTTTAACTTTTATAATAGTCCCGTGCTCAGTCCCCGGAGCAATTTTTACAGTTGTTTTTCCGTCAAGGAGCGGAACAAATACCTCAGCCCCCATTATGGCATCAACGATTGAAATCTTTAAATTAAATATTATATCGTCTCCATCCCTGATAAAGTTATCGTCCCGTTTCTCCCTGATATATACGTAAAGGTCGCCGTTCTCTCCACCACGAATTCCCGCATTACCCTGATTTCTGAGCGGGATATATTGCCCTTCGGAAACACCGGGCGGAATTTTTACTTTAATTTTTACATCATTTCGTAATCTTCCTTCACCGTGACAATCGGGACATTTCTCTTTAATAATTCTACCTTCCCCATTACAAGCCGAACAGGAGTTCACATTAACGAATTGACCGAAAATTGATCTCGATACCTGTCTGATTTCTCCCGATCCGCCACAATTGCTGCATTGAATATAAGCGTCTTCCGAGCTTGCACCAATTCCGTTACATGTTGAGCAGGTTTTATACTTCTTTAATTTAATAATTTTCTCCGTACCTTCCGCAATTTCCTTCAGCGAGAGTGATACTTCAACTTTCAGGTCAGATCCTGCGATACCTCGTGAACGTGTTCGTGACCTTCCGCGCGATCCGCCGCCAAAAAAATCATCGAAAATGCTCCCGCCGACACCGCTAAAAATATCGCTGAAGTGTGCGAATATATCGTTAATGTCATGGAAGCCGCTAAATCCAGTTCCATTGACTCCCTGGTGTCCGTATTGATCGTACCTTGCTCTCTTGTTCGGATCTTTTAATACCTCATAAGCCTCTGCTGCTTCTTTGAATTTCTCCTCAGCAGATTGATCACCCGGATTACGGTCAGGGTGATATTTCATTGCTTTCTTCCTATAAGCAGATTTTATCTCTTCAGCTGACGCAGTTTTTTCAATCTCAAGAATTTCGTAAAAATCTCTTTTTGTCATTTTAAAATTCCGTTATCGTTATTTTGAAACTATTACTTTCTCAAAAATAATCACCCTGTCTTTAAGCTTGTAACCTTTTTCAATAACTTCAACAACCGTATTGGGCTCCGTGTTTTCCCTTTCAACCTGAAGCATTGCTGTGCTTGTATCTACATTAAAAGGTTGTCCAAATGAATTAATTTCAGTTATACCCTCTTCCTGAAGAACTTTCCAGAATTTTGATTTAATCATTTCAATTCCCTGCTTAAGGTTTTCATAATCTTTAGTTTCACCTTTTTCAACAGATTCAACAGAGCGACAAATATCGTCATATACCGGTAGCAATTCCTTCAGAACGTTTTCAGAGGCATATTTAATATAGCTTTGAATTTCATTTTCAGTTCGCTTCTTGTAATTTTCAAACTCAGCTTTAGTGCGTAACAGAAGATCTTTATATTTTTCTGCTTCATCCGGTTTATCGTAAATGTCAGGATTTAATGTATTGCCTACATTATCTACTTCTTCTTTTTCAAGGTCATCTTCTGTAGTCTGCCGGAGTTTTTTATCTACTTCGTTGCTTTGTTCAATTTTCTCTTCCATATTTATGAATGTTTTTATGTTTTTATTTCTGATAATAACTGTGACGTATATTTCAAAAGGGTAATCATCTTTGCATAATTGATCCGCTTAGGTCCGATAATACCAACATTTCCTGAAACGTCACCCATTTTATAAGAGGAGACAATCAGACTGTAATCTTTTAGCTTCCCTTCTCTTATCTCTTCGCCAATCTTAACCATAACGGTATTATCCTTTATCCCACTATTATTCAACACGTGTACAACAAGGTTTCTGTCTTCGGCGATATCTACGATTTTCTTGAAACTTGCCGGATCATCAAATTCAGGTTGAAGTATAATTTCCCCACGCCCTCCAACAAAGATCTTATTATCAGCATCAGTATCGCCGTAAATTTTATCTTTGCTGTTTATGAACATCTGAATGAGGTTTGAATCAATCGTAGCGGAATCTTTCACTCGCTCGATAAAAGTTTCCTTAATAACTTTTAAGGACAAACCGCTTAATTTCTCGTTCAGGTATAACCCGAATGCCACTAATTTCCGGCGACTAACTTCAATGTCAATTTCCATTATAACAGTCTTGACGAATCCGCCTGAGATATTAAGGACTACAAGGATTTTACTTGATGAAAGGCTTACCAGCTCTATACTTTCAAGTACTCCGTCATTAAGGAACGGTTGCGTTACAATTGTAAGTTGATGCGAAATTTTTCCGAGGATCAGTGAAATCTCCGAAAAAACTTTCGTGTTATCGTAACCTATATTTTCGCTATCGTTAAATAATGTGTTAAGGTACTTTTTCTCTTCTTCCGAAAGTTTCTCATCTTTCATCAGTGAATCTACATAAAATCTGTAACCCTTGTCTGTTGGAATTCTCCCGGCCGATGTATGCGGCGTAGATATGAGCTCCATTTCCTCCAAATCGCTCATTATATTCCTTATTGATGCAGGGGACAAGTTAAGTTCAGTTTGTTTGGAAACGTTCCTTGAACCTACCGGCAAAGCAGATTTTACGAAGTTTTCAATGATAAACTTTAAAACTTCTTTCTCGCGATATGTTAGATCTGTTACTGTCATTTTAAGTACAAGAGCAACTATAAAGTTAAATAATATAGTTTTATTTTTAAATGTGTTTATTTGTTCCTACTCTCTCTGATTCTAACAAGATTATTGATGGTTAAGTTTATATCTTCATCGAGAAAATGTCTTGCCTGTTGTCTTGCCCTCATTATTTCTCCACGGTTTATCTCTGCGTAAATAATATCTTCTTCAAACAATTTCGCCTTCGATATAATTCTACCGAATGGATCAATAATTTCGCTTCCACCCCAAAAGTTAATTCCATCTTCATATCCTACCCTGTTTGAAAAGACAAAATAAACGGATAATAACCTTGAAAAAACCCGGTGTTGCTCAGAATTGATTGTATCATTTTTGAAATCCCCGGTATCTGCTGTGAGTCTGGTTGGTGAAGCGGCAATTCCAAATAAAACCTGAGCGCCGTCAAGCGCCTGTAAGTAAGGTAACGAAATGTGCCACAGATCTTCGCATACTAATAAACCAACCCTACCTAATTTTGTGTCATGGGCTTTACAGACATCTCCGGATGAGAAATATCTGTACTCTTCAAACAAACCGTAAGTCGGTGGATAGTTTTTTCTGTGTGTAAACTTTATCTCGCCACTTTCAATATACATGGCAGAGTTGTAAATACCGTAATCCTCTCCCATTTCCGCAAAACCGCAGATAATTGAGATATCCTGACTGAGTTTTTTTAGACGGTCAAGTTTATCGGTTGTTCCGGGATTGAGTGCTATTGCGTAATTCAAATCTTTAAGCGAATAGCCTGTCAAAGATAACTCCGGGAAGACTATCACATCAGCATTTTCAGAGATTGCTATCTGACAAAATTCCGCATGGTGATTTATATTTTTCTCAAAATCGCCAAGGACACTATTAATTTGCGCAACGGCAACTTTCATTTTATGCAGTTAGATTTCTGATAAATGTAACAAAACTTAATACAACTCTGAACACATAAAACTTTAAATTCAGACCAAAATATTTTTCAAAATATGAAAGACAATCCTTTTTCCAAATATCAATCATTTGTTTACGGACTTTAAAAACGCTAACACCTTTGGAGTGCGATATTTTTGCATCCGGATTAAATAAAATTTTTCCGCCTGCATCGCTCACCGATTTACATAGATCAACATCGTTAAAAAACATAAAAAATCTCTCATCCATAAAACCAACCTTCGCTAATATCTCCCGTTTCAGTATTAACGCTGCTGCCATAGGCTGATCAACTAATTTGCTTTCGTCATGACTGAATCCACCCATTTTCCAACGATTGAAAAATGAACTTGCGGGGAATAATCGTGGCAATTGAAAAATTTCAAAATACATATCCCTGTAACGAGGGAATGTACGGCAGGAGAATTGAACTGAACCGTCATCATTTATTAATTGCGGTGCTGCTGCGCAAATTTCGTTCTTCATGCTACTGATTAGTGTACCCGTAACTCCATTCGTTAATATTGTATCAGGATTGAGGAGGAAAATATAGTCACCAGTAGCAAGTTTCATCGCCTGATTACATGCCTTAGTATAACCGAAATTATCCTCATTTAATATTACCCTTATCCCTGAAAATTCAGAACACAATTTTTCTAATATTTCAATTGTTCCGTCAGATGAATGGTTATCAACAATAATCAACTCTGCTTGCGGGACATCACTTTTAACCGACCGGATACATTCGGCTATTTCATTCTTACTGTTCCAGGTAACAATTACAAATGAAACATTGGTCTTACCGTCATTCATTCTCCGGCTTTTAGCTTTTCTATCGCTCTGTCAATTGCTTTTGAAATCGGTTCATCAGTTATAGAGTCTCTTTTCTTTTCAAGGAACGGGATTAGTTCCGAATCTCCCGAATCACCGAGCAAACCAATCAATGCATACTTCATAAATCTAAAGTTCCAGTCAAAATTTTCCATTGCCAGCTTTTTAACATCTTCATCTGAGGCAAACTTCCTGAGCTCATTCGTTGCATTGGTTCTCACCCTTCCGTTCACGTTTATACCGAAAGCGTAACCGATTAAATTATCTTTCGCTTTTTGTGTATCCATCTTTCCTAATGCATTTATTACAGCATTAGCGATCACGTTCCTGTGAGAGTTTCGACCTATAAACGGTGAGATATAATCGTAGAGTTTATCCTTATCCGCACATTCGATAATACCATTTATGCCATCGGACACGATGTACGGATTTGATTCATTAAGAATTTCTGAATAAATATAATCAGCATTTACCGATTGTTTAATCCTTCCTATGGCTTTTAAAATTTCACCTTTAACACGCGGGTCTGTTTCAGTTTTATATCGCTTTTTGAGAAAGTTGGAAGCAATTTCAGGCGGATAATTCCTGATAAGTTTTATCAATTCAATTTTTACGCCGTAAAATACTTCGCTGTTGAGAATCTTCTCATATAACTCAAAAAGTGTCTCCTGCCTTGCATCTAACTTTCGTCTTGCCTCTTCTGTCAGTTGGGTATTAAACAGATAGGTTGAAAGTTGTCGAATGGCTGATATTTTATCAACTGCCTTTGTAGCATAAGCAATTTGTTTCAGCAACATATCAACCGGAAGATTTGTATATAGCTTCTTAATGTAATGATTTCCGGCATCGAAGATAATGTATTCAGGTTCCGATTTGAGAGGAAAACTAAATTCGTCCTTCCGCTGCGATAAAATTACAGACTGAATTATCTCAGAGTCTTTATATTTAATCAATATATCAACCGGCATTCTAAAGACAGGTGTAATGGAATCTTCAGGTTGTACCTGTTTTACAGTCATATTCAGCATATCCTTTGAATCTGCAATATCAAAGAACACATTGAGTTCAGGATAACCTGCTTTAAAAATATATTGATCAAACATCCATGTATAGTCGAACAGTGGTTGGTCACCGGTTCTACCACTATTTACAGTTTCATTCATAACCTCAATTAAATCACCCGTAACAACATTTCTCCCTGAATATTTTTTCTGAAAATTTCTCAACGTGTTATAAAAATTTTCTTCACCAATAATAAACTTCATTGTGTTCAGAATAGCGGCTCCTTTGCCGTATGTATTCCCGGAATGTCCATTAATTGTCCGTATTGGTAAACGTCCGAAAGCGGAATCAATCCAAATTGAGTTATCCATGTAATTTAAAATTTCATAATCAAACGCATCGTTTCCGTTCAATTTTTGTTCCCAGAGTGCCGATGCGTAGGTAGCAAAACTTTCGTTCAGCCAGATTTCCGGCCAGGTACGACAGGTTGTATTGTCACCCCACCACATGTGACCTAACTCGTGTGCAATTAATCCGTCGCCGGAATAATTTGTTTCAATTTCAGGTGTGTAATATACCCGATCGTTCAGCACCGTAGCAGTGGTATTCTCCATACCTCCAAAAATAAAATCGGTTACAACAACCTGTTTGTAGTTTACCCACGGATATCCGCCGAATTTATCCGAGAACAGATCAATCATTGATTTCGTATTTCGGAAAGTATATTCACCGGTATTAATTTTATCTTTGGCAACAAATGATTGAATCGGAATATTATTGTATGTATCGTTAATTATATGATATTCCCCTGCAGCCAACATTATCAGGTATGTTGAGTGTGGTTTATTGAGTTTCCAGTGATGTCTTACTTTTTCGTCAGTAAGTTTTTCAGAAGACATGAGTGCGCCGTTAGAAATTGACACCATGCCCGGCGGGAGATCAACGTACATTTCCGTTGTAGCTTTATTGTCAGGATAGTCATAAATCGGCAACCAGTGTTTATTATCTTCAGCCTGCCCCTGAGTCCAGATTTGATACGGATGAGACGGGTCAAGGGTTGTCGGATAAATGAAATATAATCCCCGCTGCGGCCTGCACGAATATGAAATGAAAACTGATATGGTGTCTGAGGTATTATACGTTTGCCCGAGTTCAATATTTATTTTTTTCCCATCGTAAGAATACATCAGTCGCCTGTCATACTTTTCGGTTTGATCGGGGTTAAACGATTCATTATCAGCCAACGCAATTTTCTTAATCTCGAAAGCAATTGCATCGAGTTCAAAACTGTTGAATCCATCTGCTACCGGAACCAATGTAGTCTTCACATTGCCCGATACTGATTTTGAATCCCAATCAGGGATAATATGCATTGAAATATTGACAAGTTGGAAATTTGCGGTTCGATCGGAGTATTGCGCTGTTTGCGACCAGATCGTACCATAAGTTGATACCAACAGGAGAAACAGAATGAATTTTTTAATCATGGGTTTTTCTTTTTTAGAATTGTATCTGTAAGGAATTCATCTTTGGGTACAGGGAAATCTGTCACGTAATGAAGCCCGCGCGACTCTTTCCTCTTAAGCGAAGATTTTATTATTAAATAAGCTGTGGTAACAATATTACGCAACTCAAGTAGTTCAACAGAAACTTTCGTTCTATAATAAAATTCATTAATCTCAGCCTTCAGCATTTTTATCCGGCGCATCGCACGTTCAAGCCTGTATGTACTTCTGACAATTCCAACATAATCGCTCATTAATTCTTTAATCTCGCGTTTATCGTGTGAAATCAAAATCCATTCCTCTGCATTCTCGGTCCCTGAGTCATCCCAGTTATAAACAGCATCGTAAAGTTTAGATGCGTTCACGGGTTTTCGTTCAGTATAAACCGAGTAAATGAACTTATAAATTGCATTTGCAAAGACCATCCCCTCGAGCAATGAATTAGACGCAAGCCTGTTAGCGCCGTGAACACCTGTCATTGTAACTTCACCGCAGGCAAATAGATTTTTCAAGTTTGTTCTACCTTTCAAATCAGTCTTGATACCCCCGCAAACGTAATGTGCAGCGGGTACTACAGGGATAGGTTCTCGAGTAACATCTAAACCTTTTTGCAGACAGGTTTTATATATATTGGGAAATTCGGATTTGATTTTTTCATCGTCAATAGTGGACATATCAAGATAAACAAATTTATTCCCGCTTTTTTTCAACTGGTCATCAATTGCCCGGGCAACAATATCCCGTGGTGCAAGTTCACCGCGCGGGTCGTAATCCTTCATAAATTCCTTACCCTCTGCTGTCTTTAAAATCGCACCCGCTCCCCTCGCTGCCTCTGTAATCAGATAAACACTTTCTTTATCCTCGCTGTCGGGTTCATAAAATGAGGTCGGATGAAATTGTATAAACTCCATATTCGCAATTTCGCAACCCGCACGATATCCCATTGCAATTCCATCACCGGTAGCAATACCGGGATTTGTGGTGTGCATATAAACCTGCCCCACGCCACCGCTTGCAAGTATAGTGTATGAAGCAATAATTTTCTCAACGTTACCACTGGTTACATCAAGAGCATAAACCCCGAAACATTCATCTGAACTGAATTTTTTACGGGATTTGCTCTTAATATTCTTTGAAATCAACAAATCAATTGCAAAAAAATATTCCAGTAATTCAATGTTAGGTGAATTGTTAACCGCTTCAAGTAAAGTGTTTTCAATCTCTCTACCGGTCAGGTCATCAGCGTGAACAATTCTGCTTACTGAATGACCACCTTCTTTCCCGAGCTCAATTTTTCCATCTTTATGGCTGAAGTTCGCACCAAGCGAAAGAAGTTCATTTATCATTGCAGGACCTTCTGTAACAATTTTCCTGACTGCCTCTTTATTGCATAAACCAACACCACATTCCAGTGTATCACGTATGTGAAGGTCAAAAGAATCGTCTTCGGAAATTACGCTTGCAATTCCACCCTGTGCCCAATTTGTGTTTGAATCAGCTTTTCGCTTCTTCGTTATTATGGTAACCTTACCGAGTTTGCTTAGCTTTAACCCAAGTGTTAATCCTGCAATTCCGCTACCAATAATGAGAAAATCTGTCGTCAATTTTGTTTGTATTATGCAAATTAATCCCTAAGATTTTGTTTTAAAAGTGCATTTGATTCATATTCAGTTTTGCCGCTCAGGAAAATTTTTCTAACTTTAAGCAGATTTCTCCGTAACATTCACTTAAAAACATCAATGACAAATAGATTTTTTCTGCTGATTTTTACATTAGTTCTAATCCCGTTGTACACAACTCATGCACAGTCTGCGTCTATTTCGGGTAAAGTTTCCGATGCAATTACAGGCGAACCATTGATTGGGGCATCTATCCGTTTGCTTGACTCAAACGACGGGTTCATTAACGGAACGGTTTCCGATATTTCCGGGAATTTTGAAATTAGCTCTCTTGATTTCGGGGTTTATACAATCGAGATAGAATATATCGGATACAATGATTTTATAAAAAATGGAATAAAGTTAGATTTAGAAAATCCTAATTTCAACATCGGTAATATTGGTATGAATACAGAAGGGCTTTCTACTGAAGAGATTGAGGTAATTACCGAGAAACCCAACGTTGAAATTTCAGGTGAGAAATTTATATATAATATTGATAAAAATGTGGTCGCAAAAGGTGAATCAGTGCTCGATGTTTTGAGGCGAACACCTCTCATTAGCGTTGATGAAAATGACAACGTAAGCATAAGAGGTAATTCAAGCGTGAAAATTCTAATTGATGGCCGGGATACAAAATCTTTTAATAATCTCTCACAGATGCCGGCTGACCTGTTAAAGAAAGTTGAAGTTATCACTAATCCGTCTGCAAAATACGAATCTGAGGGAATTGCAGGTATTCTGAATCTTATAATGAAAAAAGATGAAAACATAGGAACAAACGGAAATCTAAACCTGAGTTACGGAACTAGGGATATCTTCAATGGTGGAATGGATTTTAACTTTAATAAAAATGAATTCGGCGCTTCTGCCATGTTTTATACCGGACAATGGTACAATAATCTAACGGGCACAAATACCAGAACAAACCTTTTCAATGACTCACTTGCAAACATCGTAGGTGAAGTAAATGCATTTAACAGGTCAAACTGGTATTTCGGTGGCTTGAACCTCGACTACAATATAACAGAAAATACTTATATTGAAATTTTCAGCGAATACACTAACTCACACTGGAAATATGACTCAAAAACAGTAACTGAGAATTTTTCACCTTCAAATGAACTTTTATCATATTTCGATAACAATTCAAAACATTCCGGCACATGGAAAAACATTTCCGGGGGAATATTTTTTTATAAGAAACTCAATGACAACGGACACGATTTAAACGTGCAGGTTTCTGTGAATATACCCCAAACTGACCGTTCCAATCATTCATTCAGATATTATTTTGACGGAAATGGAAATTCTGTTACACCTCAAAATCCCAGTGACAGGATTCAGGTAATTGATTCATGGAATGTAAATTTCAGGGATATTATTAGTACAATTGATTATCAACTTCCGATAAACGAAACAGATAAATTCGAAGCAGGTTATCGCGGTGCAATTAAACGAATCGAAGCAAACTATTTATCCCGCTACCTTGAACCTCAGACCGGAGCTTTTGTAACAGATGCAAATCTCTCCAATGATTACGATTATGACAATAATGTACAGGCGCTTTATTCCGTTTTCACAACAGAACTATTACATTTAGGGGTAAAAGCTGGTTTGAGAGTTGAGCATACAATTAGTGACGGAAACAATAGAACTTCCGGTGAAACTTTTAAGAAAAATTATACTGATTTTTTCCCAACTTTATCAATCAGCAAAAAATTTAATTTTGCCGAGGAAATCAGACTCAGCTATAGCAGGCGAATCAACAGACCACAGGACTGGCAATTGAATCCGTTCACTACACAAACTTCACCACAAAGTTACAATCGCGGGAATCCCGAACTAAATCCTGAATATACCAACAGCATTGAGCTCAGTTATCTGAAATTCTTCGGAACATTCTCGGTTACACCGACTATTTTTTATAGACAGAAAACTGACAACATTTCAAATATTACAACTCTCACCGATAGTAATGTAACTTACACGACATTTGAAAACATCGGGAAATCTTCCGATTACGGAATTGACTTCATCATGGGCGGGCGCCTTTTCGAGATTGTAAGTTTAAACGGAACTTTGAGCTATTACCGGAGGGAGTTTAACAAAGAAACTCTTCCACCGGGACTTGATGCCAGAGGATACCAATGGAGCGCAAATATCAGTTCCTCCATAACTCTTCCCGAAGATTTCAGAGTGCAGGTATTTTATAATTATCAAGGCGACAATGTAACACCGATGGGTAAAATGACCGGTTTTCATAATCTCGGCGCCGGCATCTCAAAAGGGTTCCTCGGGAATAAACTGAATGTTTCTCTTTCTGCACGGGATATTCTCAACGAAGGGGGATTCAACTGGGAAATGAACGGATATGGGTTCACTTCAAACACTGACAATAAATTCTCTATGCAAAATTTGAACTTATCGGTTTCCTACAACTTCGGTGAAATAAAAAATAAAGAAAAACCAAGACGAAAAACCGAAAAAACCACTGCCCCACCTCCTCAAAATTAGTTTTATTGCAAAGTAAGTGGCAGAGATTTTTTAACTTCTGCCACTTACAATTTTTTTCTGATGAAATTATCCCTTTTATAAATTTTTCAGTCCATTAAAAAATTCGTTCGCAGAAACTGATTTATTGTAAATTTTTACAGATGAATTTTTTATGAGGTGACGTAACATTCATTAATAAACATTTTTAAAGTTTATTCTCCTTTATCACAATTGTTCTTTATGGGTTTACATAGTGAATCACTATTTTTATATTAAAAGTTTTTCCATGGGTATTTCTTCAGATTACAAACGCTCACTAAAATCCGTAGAGGCAGAGGAATTTTTTGACCTGTATGTTTTCAGGCCGATTTCTTTTGTATTCGTAAAACTAATTTACGGGACAAAAATCACACCGAATCAGATTTCATCAATTGCTCTGTTATTCGGGATTGTCTCGGGTATATTTTATGCGTTTGGTTCATATGAATCAATGATTCTCGCCGTTATTAGCCTGTTCCTTTGCAACGTGCTTGATTGTGCAGATGGTCAACTTGCCAGACTAAAAAATAACGGAACAAAGATTGGAAGGATAATTGACGGATTCATTGATTATCTGACATCAATTTCAGTATTTCTCGGGATAGGAATTGCGCTGAGTAACTTTACCGGAAATCCGATTTATTCGTGGGGTATTACAATTGCAGCCGGCTTATCGAAAGCATTTCAAAATATGAAATTCGATTATTACAGAAATCTATACCTTGAATACGTGTACGGAAAAGTCTCCAAACTGAATGATGAGATATCGGAGTTTAAAGATGAAAAAGACCGGATCATCAAGAACACTGGAAACAGATTCGAAGTTTTTTTAATTGATTTGTACCTGCTCTATTCGAGAATGCAAATGAATACCGCAAAGCCGGTTGAGATTGAAACATCTCCTGAAAATTACAGAAAGAAAAATGAAACCCTGCTCAGGTTGTGGGGGTGGATCGGATCAACAACTCATTTGGTTTTTTTAATAACCTTTACTTTATTCAACAGGTTTGATATCTACCTTATACTTACCGTCACACTTGGTAATTTCGTTTTAATAATGTTAACAATATGGCAGAAATCTGTAATTAAATCCCTCGCACCGAAAATTGCATGAGAAATGTTGATGAAATAACCGCCGTGATTCCTGCTGCCGGTCTTTCGCGAAGATTACGCCCGCTAACTGATCTTTCGCCAAAATGTCTGCTCGATATTAATGGTAAAAATTTGCTCCAACGTTCAATTGATGCTATTATTGCTTTCGGAATCTATAAGTTCATTATCGTTACCGGCTATAGGAAGGAAATGATAATTGATTTCGTTGCTAAAAACTACGCCGGTTTGGACGTGAAATTTATTAATAATCCCGACTACGAAAACAACAATAATTCATATTCTCTCTGGCTTGCTTTGGGTTTCGTTAAGAAAGATATGCTGTTACTGGATTCGGATATTTTGTTTGAAAAAGCAATTATTGAAAAGTTGATTTTATCTAATCACAATAACCCCATCGCTGTAAATTTCACAAATCAGCTCGACGATGAGCAGGTTAAAGTCGAACTGGAAAACGGAGTTAAACTGAAACGTATCGGGAAGGATGTCCCAATTCCTCTTGCAGCAGGAGAATCCATAGGAATAGCACTGTTTAGTTCATATTATTTAAAAACCCTCTTTGGTATCTTGAATCGAAAGATCGTTACACAAAATATCGTACATGAATTTTATGAACTTTCATTTCAGGAAGCGCTTGAGTCCGGTGATGAAAGGAATTGTATCCACGCAATTGACGTTTCTGAATATAAGTGCATCGAGATTGATACTCCTGGTGATCTTGATACTGCAAGGGAGTTAGCAATAAAATACAAAATCTAAAATGAGTTCAGCATATAACAGAGGCTCCGGTATGATGGGTGGTTTCAGCGTATTCCCACCGGTGCTAAAAATATTGCTAATTGTAAATGTAGCCGTTTTCATTTTTCAGAATTTTATCCTATCGGCATTCTGGATTGGCAACGTAAATCTTTTGGAATGGTTCAGGGAATATTTCTATATGTGGCCGGTTGCCTCAGGGCTTTTCTATCCATGGCAAATATTTACATATATGTTTATTCACGGCGGATTAATGCACCTCTTTCTCAATATGTTTGTATTGTGGATGTTTGGAATGGAATTGGAAAACACGTGGGGCTCAAAGAAATTTCTGTTATACTATTTTATGTGTGGCGTCGGCGCAGGACTGGCAAATCAGTTCATAGCGCCGTTTCTTACCAGCGTCGGACCGACGGTGGGCGCTTCAGGGGCAATCTATGGTGTCCTCGCTGCTTTCGCTTACCTTTTCCCGAACAGACCAATATATATATATTTCCTCTTTCCGGTAAAAGCAAAGTATGTTATAATATTCTATATGGCAATTGACCTGATGAATATCCTTTCCGGAACCGATTCAAATATTGCACACGTTGCACACCTCGGCGGAGCAGTTGTCGGATTGATTTATCTCATATCAACCAATGCAAAGAAAAAGCTCCTGTTCAGGGATTATGACGATTCAGATTCATCCTGGTCCGGGAGAATGTTTAAACGCAGAAATACCTGGGGTCCGCAAAATAATTCTCCATCCGGTTTCGATAAAAAAATTAATGTACCTCAAAGCAGTTACGAAGAAATTGAACCCGAACCAACGCACAATTACGAGAGCGAAATAAAAGCAAGAGAACAAAAAGCACAGGAGCGTATTGATGCTATTCTCGATAAATTGAGCACCGGTGGTTATGAGAATCTGACTGAGGAAGAAAAGCGGATACTATTTCAGGAGAGTAAAAAACTAAGGTAAATATTTTATCATCCATCTGATTATTTGTCTGTTTCATTATTAAATCAATTCAACCCGTTTACCGTTCAAAACTTCAGAAGGTATTATATCAACGCCGGTTTATCTGCGGTAAATATTTTTCACTTATTAAATTTTTCTTGCCATGTCATTTAAAACAATTATTGAACCGTTCAAAATTAAAACGGTCGAACCGATTTTTATGTCAACTCCGGAAGAGCGGGCCAAATACCTGGAAAAGGCTTTTTACAATCCGTTTAAACTTTCATCTGATGAGGTCATTATTGATATGCTGACTGATAGCGGCACTTCCGCAATGAGCGCTGATCAATGGGCTGGTGTAATGACCGGCGATGAATCTTACGCAGGATCAAAAAGTTGGGCAAAAATGGAACATGTGATCAAAGATCTTACAGGGTTTGATTATATTCTCCCAACCCATCAGGGCAGAGCCGGTGAACGGATACTTTACGGTACGCTCGGAGGCGAAAATAAAATTTTTATCAGCAACACGCATTTTGATACTACGCGCGCAAATATTGAATATACCGGCGCTCAGGCTATTGATATCCCCATTGAAGAATCTAATCACCCTTCCCTGTATCACCCGTTTAAGGGAAATATGGATACTGGTAAACTTCAGGAACTTATCAATACACACAAGCAGGGAAATATCGGCGCTGTAATTATTACAGTTACAAATAACAGTGGTGGCGGACAACCGGTCAGCATGGCAAACGTTAAAGAAGTCAGCCAAATATGCAAACAGAACGGTATATTGCTCATTCTCGATTGTTGCCGCGTTGCAGAGAATGCTTATTATATAAATCATCGCGAAGAAGGATATGCTGATATGTCATATAAAGAAATCGCCAAACTCATGTTCTCCTTCTGCGACGGAGCTGTAATGAGCGCAAAGAAAGACGGTCTCGTTAATATGGGTGGATTCATCGCGCTAAAAGATGAAAAACTTTCAAACGCGTGCATGAACCTACTGATAATAACTGAAGGGTTCACAACTTACGGCGGTCTATCCGGGCGCGATATGGAAGCAATTGCGATTGGTCTCACGGAAGTTTTCGATTATGATTACCTGAAATACAGAATAAAGAGTACTGAGTATCTTGGCGAAAATATTTCACGACTTGGTGTGCCGATTATTAAACCCATCGGCGGTCATGCGGTTTACGTTGACGCGAAAGAGTTTTATCCTCACATACCGGTTCACCAGTTTCCGGGGCAGGCGCTTGTATGCCAGTTATACCTTGTTGGTGGCGTTAGGTCGGTAGAAATTGGTTCGGTTATGTTTGGTAAATATGATGAAAATTCACAGCTGATACCTGCGCCAATGGAACTCGTAAGACTTGCAATTCCACGCAGGGTTTATACCCAAAGCCACATTGAATATGTAATTGAGGTTTTCTCAAAGCTCATTGAAAATAAGGATTCAACAAAGGGACTTGAGATAACATACGAACCCGAGTTCTTGCGGCACTTCACCGCAAAATTTAAACAACTATAATTTTCAAAATATTAATAAATCCAATTTTAAAATATGAAACACAGATCATGGGCAGAGCCATTTAAAATTAAAATGGTTGAACTTATAAAATCAACATCACGTGAAGACAGGGAGAAGGCAATCTCAGAAGCCGGTTTCAATACTTTCCTGCTTAGATCAGAGGATGTTTATATTGACCTTCTTACCGATAGCGGAACATCAGCAATGAGCGATCAGCAATGGGCAGGACTTCTGCGGGGTGATGAAGCGTACGCAGGTAGCAGAAATTATTATCACCTTGAAGATGCTATTCATAAATACTACGGTTATAAATATATAGTCCCTACACATCAAGGCAGGGGCGCTGAACATATTCTGTCACAAATAATGATTAAACCGGGCGATGTTGTTCCGGGGAATATGTATTTCACCACAACGAGGCTGCATCAGGAAATGGCAGGTGGTACATTCGCCGATATTATAATAGACGAGGCGCACGATCCCGACAACGAATTTGAATTCAAAGGGAACGTTGACCTTGAGAAATTAGATAAACTGGTAAAAGTCCACGGTACTGACAAAATTCCTTACGTGTGTATCGCGACTAACGTCAATATGGCGGGCGGACAACCGGTCAGCATAGCAAATCTAAAGGCGCTCAGAGATTATACAAACGAAAAAGGTATTAAGGTAATCCACGATATGACAAGGGTTGCAGAGAACGCTTACTTCATCCAGCAAAAAGAGGAAGGGTACAAAGATAAATCAATTGCGCAAATTGTACGTGAAATTTGTGACCTCACGGACGGCGCAACGATGAGCGCAAAGAAAGATGCCCTGGTAAACATCGGTGGATTCCTTGCAATAAACGATTGGGATATCTTTGAAGAAGCGAGAAACCTCGTTGTTGTATTTGAAGGATTGCATACTTACGGCGGTCTCGCAGGCAGGGATATGGAAGCTATGGCGATTGGAATTGCGGAGAGCATTGACGACAACCACATCAGCGCCAGAATAGGTCAGGTTGAATATCTCGGAGAGAAAATGTTGAGCTATGGCATTCCGATTGTTAAACCTATCGGCGGACACGGTGTATTTGTCAACGCAAGAAAATTTCTACCGCATTTGAGTCAGGATGAATTTCCCGCACAAACGCTCGCTGCGGAGATTTACATTGATTCAGGCGTAAGAACTATGGAACGCGGGATCGTATCTGCGGGAAGAAAACCCGATGGCACGAATTATTACCCGAAACTCGAACTTGTAAGGTTTACAATTCCAAGAAGGGTTTACACCCAGGCTCACATGGACGTTGTTAGCGAATCAGTTCTATCGGTTTACGAAAAGAGAGAATCTATCAAGGGATTGAAAATGGTTTATGAACCGAAATATCTGCGGTTCTTCCAGGCAAGGTTTGAAAGGATATAATTGAATTTTCATAGCGCACGGCTTAAACCGTGTGCTATTTATGAAAATACACGAAATGTTTGTTAACAGGCTTTCTGGCTGCAACATCACGTGGATCAAGGTTTGTCAGTTTACCTGCCTGAAGTAAAATAATAATGATTAGCCCGAGAATTATTCTATAAATAATGAAAATGAGATTGCTGTTCTTTTTAAGATATTTGATGAGGAAATCTATCGAAAGGTAACCGACTATTCCCGATACTAAAGTCGCAACGATAATTTCCAGAAAATTTTCTTCAAGAATTGCATGGCGTTCATCATAAAGTTGATATAAACCGCTCAAGGCAATAGCGGGAATACTAAGCAAAAAAGAATACCGGGCGGTTACATCTCGTTTCAGACCGCAGAAGAGTCCGGCAGTTATAGTTACACCACTCCTCGAACTTCCCGGAATTAACGCAAGTGCCTGTGCAATACCGATGATTAATCCGTCTTTTATACTTATATCTTTTATATCTTTTTCTTTTAAGGAAATTTTCTCCGCAACAAAAAGAAAAACAGCAAGGACTATAAGTGATGCGCTGATTACGTACAATCCCCTTGCTTCACCGGTAATAAACTTTTTAAAAGCAAGTCCGGCGATGATAATCGGAATTGTTCCGATTGCAATTAAAATGAAAATTCTTGATTCCGGATTGGATAGAAAATCCCGCTTTTTATACGCTGCAAGAAATCCCTTAGTGAGGTTTGCTATGTCACCTTTGAAATAAATCAAAGTTGCAATCAGTGTACCCAACTGAATAACTGCGGTGAATGCAGCGCCTTCATCTTCCCAACCCATAAGTGCAGGAAACACCCGCAAATGCGCCGAACTGCTAATCGGGATAAACTCGGTAGCTCCCTGAATTATTCCGTAAATTACTGCTTTGAAAATTTCTTCCAATTGTTATTCTTTCCTTCTCAAAAAATATACACATTTAGTCCGATTTTTAAACCTGCGCCGAAACTACTCAAATCAACTTCGTTGCCATTTTTAGGATTAATCAATACTGTTCCGCTCTCATCCTTTAACTTTCCGCCGGTATCACCGGTTAAACTTCCGCCAAAATATACTGCGAGCATATTGCTCAGCTGAAGATTAAGCATTAAATCGAGATTGAACCCCAGAGTATAACCGGTGAAATTACTCTCGAGTCCGAATTCTTTCCGCCTGAAATTACTCACACCATAGCTTACCGAACCGCCAAACTTTATGAAAGCGTAATTCTCAGGTATGATGTAATTAATTCCTATTGACGGGCGATGAGTGAAAACTGAATACGTATGATTTGGAATTGCATCAACTGAAATATCTTTTACCCTGTAAGAGTAATCAATCTTTACTGAAATTGATTTTGAAATCTGGAAATCACCTCCGGCAAAAAAACCGAATCCGGTAGCAAACGTTGATAAAGTCTGGTCATTTGGCAGATTGCTGTATCCTGGTAATCGGGTCTCAATATATTCTTTCAGGTTCGTGCCGGATGAAATATCAACTAACATCCCTGTATAAACTGAAATAAAATTACTTTTCTTATTCTGTTGCTCAAACGGGATGATTTTTTTGTCCGGGATGTCTTGAGCATTAGCTGACACACTGAAAACAATAAATACAAGTAACGGAAGCTTACGCATCAATATTGGCATACCTTGCATTTTCCTCTATAAACTTTCGTCTGGGTTCTACTTCTTCACCCATGAGAATTCTGAATATCTTATCAGCAGCTGCCGCATTTTCGTTTGTAACTTGTATAATAGTTCTTGTTTCCGGGTTCATAGTCGTTGCCCATAGTTGTTCCGGATTCATTTCACCAAGACCTTTAAACCGTGAAATTATAACATTCCTTGGCGACTGTTTATCCTCTTCCGGTTCACCTTCAGTTTCTTCCGGTTGCTCTTCTGTATTTACAATCTCATCTTTTTTTACTTTTAGCGATTTTAAAATCTCATCTCTTTCGGATTCATTATACGCATACCATTCCTGTTTACCCTTTTTAATTTTGTACAACGGAGGCTGCGCAAGGTACAATTTCCCTGATTCTATAATTTCCCGCATATACCTGTAGAAGAAAGTCAGCAAGAGCGTTCTGATATGTGAGCCGTCAACGTCCGCGTCACACATCAAAATAATTTTCCCATATCGGACTTTTGAATCGTCATATTCATCGGAGCCTCGCAATCCGGCGCCAATTGCAGTAACGATGGATTTGATTTCCTCGTTTTCGTAAATTTTATTTAATCTTGCTTTCTCAACGTTGAGAATTTTTCCTTTGAGAGGAAGGATAGCTTGAAACCGCCTGTCTCGCCCTTGCTTTGCCGAACCTCCTGCTGAATCTCCCTCGACAAGATAGATTTCGCATTGTTGCGGGTCAGTAATTGAACAGTCTGCTAACTTTCCGGGTAACCCTGAAATCTCAAGTGCATTCTTCCGTCTGGCAAGTTCACGTGCATTCCGGGCAGCCATTCTTGCTTCAGCTGCCAGAATACATTTCTCCAAAATCTTTTTTGCCACCGATGGATTTTCTTCAAGATAATCGCTTAGCTGCTCATTACAGATTGATTGTACGATCCCCTTTACCTCACTGTTACCTAACTTTGTTTTAGTCTGTCCTTCAAATTGTGGTTCAGGTACTTTAACACTTATTACCGCCGTTATACCCTCACGAAAATCGTCTCCTGTTAATGTAATTTTATCGGTCTTAATAATATTATTCTTCGTGCCGAAATTGTTCAGTGTTCTGGTAAGCGCCGACTTAAATCCTTCTAGGTGCGTTCCACCTTCGTGAGTATTAATATTGTTCACGAAGGTATTAATGTTCTCGTTATATGATTCATTGTATTGAAAAGCAACTTCGATAATTACATTTTCACGCTCAGCCGTGAGATAGATCGGTTTTCCTGAAATTGATTTCTGCCCTTCGTCAAGATACTTCACAAAATCTATTATTCCGCCTTTGAAATGGAATTCATCCTGTTTCCCTTCGGCTTCATCTGCAATCTTTATCGTAATGCCTTTATTCAGGTATGCGAGTTCACGAAGGCGAGCTTCGAGAGTAGAATACTTGAAATTAATGCCAAGTTTAAAAATTTCTTTGTCAGGGAGAAACGTTACGCGCGTTCCTGTTTTTTGTTTTACCTTCCCGGTTTCTTCTACATTGCCAACAGGTTCGCCGCGTTTATATTTTTGATAATGAATTTTTCCGTCGCGATAAACTTCAACCTCCATCCACTCGCTCAATGCATTTACAACTGAAACACCGACTCCGTGCAAACCACCGGACACTTTGTAAGACGAACGATCAAATTTCCCGCCCGCATTTAACTGCGTCATGACAACTTCAAGTGTTGATTTCTTTTCAGTAGGGTGAAGCCCCGTCGGAATACCACGACCGTTATCTTCAACCGTAACTGAACCGTCTTTATTAATAGTCAGGATTATTTTATTGCAAAATCCCGCAAGAGCTTCGTCAATTGCGTTATCCACAACTTCATAAACCAGGTGATGCAATCCTCTGGACGAGACATCTCCGATATACATCGCCGGACGTTTCCTTACGTGCTCAAGACCTTTAAGAACTTTTATATCGCTTTCCTGATATAGGTGAGATTTTTTTTCTTTTTCTGTCATATAAAAACTATTTCTTTAATTTCCTTCTTTTGTAAATAAGTATTGAGCTTATGTATAATTTCATTTTTTCTTGATGCAAGCTCAAATCGCCAGGTTGCGTCCTCTGCATTTATGAGGAGCTTATTATCCCTTAACCCGACAGGAGTAGTATATTTAGATATTGAATCACCAACACATTCCTTCCAGACATTAAGAATTTTCAGTTCTTCCATCTTATCGTCCAGATTGTAATATTCCAGAATATTTTCAATCTCCGTTCCGATTTCAACTGTCTTGCCGATCCGTTTACTTAAATTAAATTTCGTGTTCTTATTCTTGTTTTGCTTCGCCATTGTTCACTCTGATAGTTTTAATTTCATTTTCAGAATAGAACTTCCCTATCTGATCCAGATATTTCCTTTCGGTAGTTGTAAGAAATATCTGTCCGAAATCTTTTAAGTGTGCAATTATGTTTGAAACTCTGTTTATATCAAGTTCTGACAGAATATCGTCGAGCAGCATTATCGGATTCCGGTCTTTTTTTGCCTGAATAAATTTATATTCAGCCAATTTCAAAGCTGCTATAAAAGTTTTATGTTCACCCTGTGAAGCGTGATTTTTCAGGTCGAATGTTTCACCACCTTTAAGTAACTTAAAATCGAAATCATCCCGATGCGGACCGGTTATCGCCGAACCCCGTTGAATTTCTTCATCCAACCTGTAATTTAAAACTTCCCTAAACTGAACATCAGCGTTTGAAAAGTCACTTAGGTCTGGCAGCGATTCACATTTATAACTTATTAAACCACAACTACAATCGGGAACCATCATTTTGAAATTTTCTTTAAAGAAATTTTCAAACTCACTCAAAAACTCAAGACGCCTTTGTATAACAGAAGTTGCGACCGTTGCAAGTTTATCGTTGTAACTCTCGAGCAATCCACCGGTTTGACTCTTATCACTGTGATGGTTGAAATAATTTTTTAACAGCACATTTTTTTGCCGGATTATCCTCGTTAGTTTCCTCAGGTCATCAAGATAGACCGGACTTGTTTGAGAAATTAAAATATCAAAAAATCTCCGCCTCTCGCCCGGGCTACCGTAAGTTATGCTCAAACTATGTGGTGAAAAAAATACAACCGGATATCGCCCAAAAATCTCAGTTGAAATATTTCTAACATTTTGATTGTTTACGAAATAGTTCCTTCTGGTTTCCGGTTTGTAACTTAACAGCACTTCAGAAAAATTATCGGTTTCACTTCCAATCAAACCTTTTATTGTAAAGAACTCTTCGCCGTACTTCAGGCAATCTGCTTCAGAAGAGCCTAAAAAACTCTTGGCAAATGTAATAAATGATATTGCCTCAAGAATATTGGTTTTACCATGACCGTTATCACCGTAAATGAAATTAAAACGTGAACTGAATTCAAAATTCTGTTCGGGATAATTTCTAAAGTTAACAATTCTGAGTTTACTAAGTATCAATACAGGTAAGAATAAATCATCCCATTCTAATAGGCATGACGAGCTCCATTTGTTCAATGGTGTCATCATTCTTCTCGGTGGGATATACGATTGATGCTTTTGAATAAGTTGAAAATGTAAACTTCACCTCTGTAGAATCTATTTGTTGCAGGCAATCCAAAAGATACTTCGCATTGAAGGCAATTGAAAACGGATTTTCATCAAAATTTTCAGAACCATCCTTTGAAGAAAATTCGCACTCTATAGATTCATCAGCTTCAGCGCCAATTTCAGAGTTAACGGAATTGATTTTCAGTACTGAAGAATTAATATCGAGCTTAACCCTTTTGGTAACGTTGTCGGCAATCACCTCAGCCCGCCTCAAAGAGTCAACCAAATCTCTTTTGAGCACCTTTAGTGTTTTATCGTTGTCTTTTGGAATAACCGAATCGTAATTTGGGAATATATCATCAATCAGCCTCGAGAAAACTTCAATCTCTTCAAAACAGAACTTGATAAAGTTTTCGTTATATGATATTTCACATTCATTGTTATTGTTAAGACGCATGAACAAAGTGCTCGTCTTATTTGGGATAATCATTTTATTGTCGGCAATATCCGGATGATTGAAACCATTTTTGACAATCTTCCCAAGCCTGAAACCATCGGTTGCCACAACCCTTAATTCATCTCCATTAATTTCAATTAAAATACCGTTCATATTTCTACGCAATTCCTCGCTTGATGTAGCGTGCATAACTTTTGAGAAAAAGCTTCTTAGGATTCCGCCGTCAATTGAAATTTTGCTTTTATAATTCTCTTCTTCGGGTTCCGGAAAATCGTCAGCGCTCAGACCCGGTAAAGTGAATCCTCCTCTCCGGGTTTTTATATTGAACCGGTTAGAATCATCGGTTTCTATAATAAGGTTTTCGGATGGAAGTGTTTTGGTCAGTTCGATGAGCTTCTTCGCATCTATGGTTATAATCCCGTCTGCCTCGCCCGCTATTTCCAATTTGCACCGGATAAAAATTTCCAGATCGGTCGCTAAAAGAGTTAGCGTGTTTCCCTCTAATTTGAATAAAATGTTATTAAGTTGCGGGTGGGTAGTTCTTGCAGGAATTACAAAACTGAGCTTCGATAATGCATTAACGAAATTATCGCTGTTTATCTGAAATTTCATTTGCTGGGATTTCTGGTTTTTAGATTCTAAAAATACCCATTATATAAAGGATATTCAATGAAATGAACGCGGTTTACAGGGTGAAAAATTTATTATTAATCTCATAAAGTAAACTCAAAAACCCGTTTTGCTATTTTGCTTTTTATAGCAGTTTTTAAACTTTATTGATTCGCAAAGCAGATTAATTCTTCAATAGGGTAAAATATCTTTCACGAAAATTTCCTGTTGAACATAGTCTGAAAATCCCAAAAGATTTTTTATATGGTTCACTTGGATTATATTCCCAATGCATAAAATTGTTAATACTGATTTTATTCACCGTCAATATTTTAGATAACCGTTTCTTATCTTTTTGAATCTGTTCAATTCCTGTTCATACGCCGCAACTATTTCATCAAGAGTAAAACCAGCAGAAATCATCAGGCGTAATTTGTCGGTTCCGGCAAGTTTGTCAATAAAATTTTTCTTTGTGAATGAAAACTCAGGGTACAGTTTGGCAACAGAAATCAGAAGTGCAATTCCCGTTTTAACCGGTTCGAATAATTTTTGGTTTGTAACATTAATGAAAACGCCTTCACATCTTTCGCCAACATATTTGGGAGGATTGGAAGGTGAAGTAATTGATGACGGGAAAAATGTAATCGCTTCAAATTCCACTCCCTGAAATCCAAAATTATCCAACTCAGCTTTCAGTTCATCACCGTTGCACCATGGCGCACCTACATATTCAAACGGTTTATCCGTGCCTCTGCCTTCAGAAAAATTCGTACCTTCGAGGAGACAGGTCCCGCCATAGGTTACAGCGCTCGATGGATAATATATATTCGGAGAAGGTTTTATCCACGTTAATTTCAGCGATTCGTAACTCATCTCACGGCTATAGTTGAGCATTTCAGAAACTCTGAGATTTGCTTGTCCCTCAAAGTAAATATCGTTTATATAGAGCGCAAGCTCGCCGCAGGTCATTCCATATACTTCGGGCAGTTTCAACATACCCACAAATGAACTATACTCCGGTTCCAGCATAAACCCGTCAATATAATTTGCATCCGGGATAACCGGTCTGTCGCAAATAATAATCTCTTTATTGTTTTCAACCGCTGCTTCGATGCAATAGAACATCGTATTAATATAAGTATAAAATCTGGCACCAACATCCTGAATATCGTAAATGAGAATATCAACATTACTGAGATCGGATTGTGTCGGTTTTTTCTTGTTGCCGTATAAAGTCACAATTCGGAGGCCGGTCTTTTCGTCAATATAATCATCATTCCTGTCATCACCTCTGAACCCGTGTTCGGGGCTGAATACTTTAACAACTTCAATTCCCTGAACAGACGAGATTGCGTCAATCAACATTGTTCCGTCGCTTAAAACTCCACTATTGTTTGTTATCAAAGCTAATCGGCTTCCGGAAATCCAATCAACATTAATATTCAGCAAGGTTTCGTTACCCAGCATAAAATCATCTGACTCAGGCTGCGCGGATGTATATTGATTCTCACAAGTAAACAAGAACAAACTGAAAATCAAAATCACAATAAAAATATTTCGTTTCATTCGGCTGGTGTTTGATTCGTGTTCAATCGGGTTTATTTGGAATTTGAATTAATTTGATTTCCTGACGGGGCGATCGTTTCTGATTTCAAATCCCGGTAGTCGCAAGTTTACTTCATCAATTTTTGCTTCCGGCACATACTGCCCTGCTGGATTTTCCATCACATTAATTTTTTCGACAGATTCACTTTCATCAAGATAAATTACCATATCTCTCCCGTTAATGATGTTTACTCCATTTGCCATCCCTTTTTCGTAAAGGAAATAAATTGAACTCGCGTCGCCAAAAATCTCAACTAAATTTAGTTTATCGTTTTTAAAGTTCATCGTAATGTAATTACCGGATGCTTGATCAATTCTATCCTCGAAAAAGCGATTTTCATTTTTTGTAAGCACGAACGATCTGACTGAGTTTTTCATATCGGGTAGTTTACTCACATAGATCTGCTGAAGTACGTTACCCGGAAACTCAGCATAGATTGAATCCCCGGTCATTTGTGAATTTTCCTGCCAGACTACCGGTTGCAAAGTGAGCGCAACAGTTTCCGGTTCAGGCAAATAAACTCCACGACCGCACCGTGCAATGAATTCACCCCGTATAAGTTCAACATTATCTTTCGCAACGTAATACTCCGGATTATTCCGGTAAGCTTCCATAACTTCAGAGTAGATAATAAGTGTATCGCTGCCTTGCTCGATCTGCTCGAGTTGTGCGTTACCGCGAATATAAGAGTAATTAATCAATTCAAAGTTTTCACCGTAATCTCCTGATATAATCGCATTATTCCTTAAACTAATTATCACAACATTTCCTGATGCAATTGAACGACTCTCCCGTCTGTAATTTAACAGTGAATCGGCGGTAATGATTGTGGAATCACTTTCAATTTTTGCCCTGTCAAAAGCTTTTGTAATTCCGCTTCGCCTGAGAAAATCAATTGAGTTTGCGGTTATTACTGCAGAGTCTGTCGTTACCATGACATTACCCTTTGCATAAGAATCTTCCGTGAACCTGAAATATGTCAGCTCATCGGAAGTTATGGTGTATCCGGGATTGACAATTTTAACATTGTTTCTGAAAATGGCTTTTCCATCGAGGAAAGTATAAGTGCCGTTATTTGCAGTTAAAGTCGCATTCGGATCTTGTAATATAATCCCACCCTGACCGGTTGCGCGCCGTTCATTGCCGTAATACATACCTTGCGAAGTTATTAATGTGAGCGTGTCTTGAACAATACGAACGTTACCTCTCAACTCTACTTTATTCTCGTCAATCCATTGAGTAGCTGAGTTACAATAAACGCTGATGTTACCTTGTACGAGGTGAACTTTCCCGTTTGCCTCCCTTATAGATTTACCATTAACCACTTTACCCGACAGCTCGTTTGCACTTTTCAATTCTATAACATCCTGTGCATTTAAAAGTCCCGCATACAATAAAAGGAATATTGTAGTATAAACAACAATCTTGTTCAATTTCTGAACGTCCCCGTAACTTTGAAAATTTTGTAATTCTTTAAGCCTTGATCAGATTCAAAACCAATACCCTGAATATTTTCTGATGGTGTTTGAATAGCCACGAACGTATCGGATGAAACCCGTTGAGTATCCTCAGTCCAGTACAATCGGCTGGTTTCGAGTTTACTTCCCTCTTTATTTACTACTGTGATGTTATCTCTAATTTCTATGTCTTTCGTTTTTTCAAAGACTTTTCCCCTGTCTCCGGTGAGCGTTGAAACAACCGTCCCGTTTTTATAAAAGTCAACAGTTGCGCCACTGTCAATTATCGTAAATCCAAGTTTGCTGAAGTTTGCAATGTATCCCGCTCTGAGTACAGCTTTTATCTTCGATGAATCTGAAAATATGACTTCGGAATTCCAGCTTTCATAATCGGGAATATTTTCGGTATCAAGTGAAGTTTTGACAGGTTTGAATTTTTCATCGCAGGAATAAATTGAAACAGAAATTAAAATGATTATCAGCAGACTGATAATTTCCTTTTTATAAACCATGCTCAATCAATGTATGTATATGGAGTAAGCCGGTAATTTTTCCTTTCGGATTAACGACAATGAGGGAAGTTATCTTATTTGTTTCCATAATTTCAAGTGCGTTAGAAGCAAGTAAAGTTTGCGGAATGAGTTTTGGATTTTTTGACATTATCTCGTTAGCTTTAACATTTTTAATTTCAAGACTTTTTTCAAGAAGCCGCCTTATATCGCCATCTGTAATTATTCCCCTTACTGTCTTGTTCCTTGCTACTATGGTACATCCGAGCCGCTTGGACGAAATTTCGTAAATCACATCTTTAATTCCAGCGCTTTCTTTGACAACTGGTATATCACTATTTTTAAACATCAGATCCTGTACTTTCAGTAAAAGTTTTTTACCCAGATTTCCACCGGGATGAAACGATGCAAAATTTTCTTTCGTAAAACCGTTCAATTGGAGCAACGAAACCGCAATTGCATCACCGATTACAAGCGTTGTCGTCGTTGACGAAGTCGGTGCAAGGTTATGCGGACACGCTTCCTGTTTTACTGAAACGTCTAACACTATATCTGACTGACGGGCAAGTTCAGAATCCACATCTCCAACAATGCCGATAATCTTTAATTTGAGCGACTTAATTACCGGAATAAGATTTTTTATCTGACCGGTATCCCCACTTTTTGAAATTAAAATTACAACGTCATTTTCTCTCAAAACACCAAGATCACCGTGAACACTGTCAGCTGCATGCATGAAAATTGAATATGTCCCCGTTGAGTTAAAAGTTGCAACTATCTTTTGAGCAATAATTCCGGATTTTCCCATACCGGAAACTACAACTTTCCCTTTGCATTTGTAAATTAATTCGACTGCTTCGGTGAAGGCTGCTGAAAATTTCTTATCGGCAAACCGTTGCTCGAGCGATTGAATCGCAGATTTTTCCAACGAAACAACTTTCTTCGCATTCGATATTATTTTATTTTTCACTTAACTTCTCTATCACGTTTACTTTGTGCAATAGTTGTTGGCTTAAAACTAAGTGTAAAATTGCCGAATTTTAAGTAATAAATTTCTCATTGAACGCAGAATGAAAAAAGGTGATGAACTTGAACTAACGATTGAAACTCTCAGTACTGAAGGTAAAGGCTTAGCCAGAACAGCGGACGGTTTCGTGGTTTTCGTTGAAAATTCTTTACCTCAGGATTACCTGATTGCACGGGTATCCAAGAAAAAATTTTCGTATGCGGAGGCAAAGTTAATTAACCTCATCTCCCCCTCACCTGACAGAGTCTCACCCGAGTGCAGTTACTTCGGGGTATGCGGCGGATGTAAAATTCAGAATTACGCCTATTCTAAACAACTCGATTTCAAAGCACAGGCGGTTTCAGATGCATTCAGGAAAATCGGGAATTTCAATATTCCGGAAATACCTGATGTAATTGGTTCTGAATACATTTATCATTTCAGGAATAAAATGGAGTTCTCATTCTCAAACGATAAATGGTTTACAAATCCTGATGAAAGGGGGACAGACAGTTTTGCACTTGGCCTCCACGTCCCAAATTTTCATTCAAAGATTGTTGATATTAACCAATGTTTACTTCAATCTGAGCTATCGAACAGAATTCTGAATTTTACAAGGGATTTCTTTAAGCAGAGAAACATCTCAATATACTCAACTGCTACACACACGGGGATGTTGAGATTTCTTGTTATCAGGCAATCAACCAACACCAATGATTTAATGGTAAATTTAATTACTCTCTCGCACGACAGAACATTAATGAATCAATATTCTTCTGAACTTACCGGTGAGATTCCGCAAATTACGACGCTAATAAATTCCACTACAAAAAGTAAAGCGCAGGTAGCTTTCGCTGAGGAACAATATATCCTGTCGGGTGGTGGGTTTATAACTGAGAAGCTATTTGATAGCTCCGGTAAAGTTTTCGAGTTCAGAATTTCACCGAATTCTTTTTTTCAGACTAATTCAAGGCAGACCAACACGCTCTATACGATTGCAAAAGATTTCGGTGAATTTTCAAAACATGACCGGGTGCTTGATTTATATTGTGGGGCGGGATCAATTTCTATTTTTATTGCAGATGCTGTAGAAAGAGTTTTGGGGGTCGAAATCGTCGAAGATGCCATAAAGAACGCTAATGATAATAAAAAAATTAATCGGATTTTCAATGTAGATTTCATTTGTTCTGATATCAAAAAGTTTATCGCAGGAAACGATATTAATGAATTTAATAAAATAATAATTGACCCGCCTCGGTCCGGAATTCACCCTGATATAGCCACTGCTCTATCCGATTCAAGAATGGAAAAAATCGTGTACGTAAGTTGCAACCCGTCAACTCAGGCACGCGACCTGAAGATAATTTGTTCAAAAGGCAATTACAAAATTGAGAAAATTCAGCCTGTTGATATGTTCCCTCACACCTATCACATCGAGAACGTCATTTCATTAAAGGCAATTTAAAGTATTTTAAATTGTATTAGAAAAACATATTAGTTAGTTTAATAATTATATAAATATTTTAGTTTGGATCAAGAACACGAAAAAAAGGAATCGTCTAAGGAATCCGGTGAGAATAAGAAGAATATCGCCCATAAAAAACATAAGCATCAAATTCATTACCGCAGAAGGTTTCGCAATAAAAATAAAGAGGCTGTAAAATCAGCGGAGAAACAGTTAATACAAACTGAAAATCTCCCGCAATTAATTAAGCCAAATCAAATGTTGTCAGTGATTATTCCTTTATTAAACGAGGAAGAATCGCTGATGGAACTGTCGCTTGCACTGAAAAAGGTATTCGATGAATTAAAGTGCAATTATGAAGTAATCTTTGTAGATGATGGCAGCACTGACGGTTCATTTAAGGTAATTGAGCAGATTCACAGCAGGAACAGGAGATTTCATTGTATAAAATTCAGGCGCAATTACGGAAAATCCGCTGCGCTATCAGCAGGTTTTGACGCTGCAAAAGGCGACATAATAATTACAATGGATGCTGACCTACAGGATGACCCCGAAGAAATACCGGAGTTAATTAAAGTTCTTAACCAAGGATATGATTTAGTATCAGGTTGGAAAAAGGTAAGATATGATCCGTTCATCAAGAAGCACACTTCAAAACTTTTCAATTACGTTACGGGTAAATTATCGGGAGTAAAACTTCACGACTTCAATTGCGGGTTGAAGGCATATAGAAAGGAAGTTGTAAAATCAATTGAAGTTTACGGTGAAATGCACCGGTACATACCGGCTCTGGCGAACTTGTCCGGGTTCAGGGTAACAGAAAAACCTGTCAAACACCGTTCCAGAAAATTCGGAAAAACGAAATTCGGAATTAACCGTTTTTTCAACGGATTCTTTGACCTGTTCACTGTAATGTTTACAACACGGTTCAGTAACCGACCATTGCATCTGTTCGGGTTGTTTGGAATACTTTCAATTTTCATCGGCTTCCTTGTAACGATATATCTGTCATTTTTGAAATACTTCGAGGGACAACCATTGAGCGACCGGCCTCTGTTCATAGTAGGTATTCTTTTTATAATTGTTGGCGTTCAGCTTTTTTCCCTCGGGTTAATTGCTGAGATGATTACAAAAAACAATATTAAAAATGAAAAGATACTTATTGAGAAAACTATTTAAAAAATGAATTCAGTAAGTCCGAAAGCAAAAATCGGCACCGGCGTTTCCATTGGACCATATACCATCATTGAAGATGATGTTGAAATTGGTAATAATGTGATTATCGGCTCGAATGTATTAATAGCTAACGGCGCAAGAATTTCCGATAACGTCCGGATTCATCATGGCGCGGTTTTATCCACAAACCCGCAGGATTTGAAATTCAAGGGTGAACACACGATTCTCGAAGTCGGAGCTGGAACTGAAATCAGAGAATACGCAACATTAAACCGGGGGACAAATTACAGCGGTAAAACAACCGTTGGCGGGAATTGCCTCATAATGGCTTACGCTCACATTGCGCACGATTGTATCGTTGGTAATAACGTTATACTTGCAAATTCGGTAAATATGGGCGGACACGTGGAAATAGGCGACTTTGCAATTATTGGCGGTTTAGTAGGAATTCATCAATTTTCTAAAATCGGTAACTACGTTATCATTGCATCAAATTCAAGAGTTGTAAAGGATATTCCACCTTACGTAAGAGCGGGTAATTCACCGGTAAAATATGAAGGTATTAATGTAATCGGATTGAACCGTAACGGATTCTCAAAGGAAAAAATCGCATTGATTCAGGAGACCTATCGCATTCTGTATCGGTCTGGACTTAATATTACTGAAGGAGCGAACAAAATTAAACAGAGCCTCGAACTTACTTCCGAGGTTAACGAAATCCTGTCTTTTATCGAAAGAAGTGAAAGAGGTTTGATCCGGGGTTAAGTTTTTTTGACCGGATAAAGAGATTTATGAAAAAATTATCCGGCTCTGTATTTCAAAAGTAAGAAAAAAATTGATTCATTGTAACTGAAGTTATAAGAGGAGTGTTTATGACAAGTAGGAACACTTTTAATCACACATTACAGAAAACAAAAAATCAGGAATGTCTATCAACGTAGGTAGCTCAAAGCATATTACAACAAAAGTACTCTATAACATGAAGCAAAAGGGTGAAAAAATCTCTATGCTGACTGCTTATGATTTTCTAACTGCCAGATTTCTGGATGAAGCCGGTATTGAGGTAATACTTGTAGGAGATTCACTCGGAAATGTAATTCAAGGTAATGAGACCACTCTTCCGGTTACACTTGACCAGATGATATATCACACGAAGATTGTGAAAAAAGCTGTTCGTGATGCGATTGTTGTAGCTGACATGACCTTTATGAGTTATCAGGTTGGAGTCAAGGAGGCTATTAGTAATTGTGGAAGGGTAATGAAAGAGACGGGGTGCGATGCGGTGAAAATGGAAGGTGGAGATTACATTGCCGAAACTGTCAGAAGAGTTGTTGAAATTGGAATCCCGGTAATGGGACATCTCGGGCTTACTCCTCAATCAATCAATAAATTCGGGAGCTATAAAACCAGGGGAACTGAAAAAGAGGAAGCAGATAAAATTTACAGTGACTCCAGGATTCTTGAATCCTCAGGTATATTTGCACTTGTGCTTGAAAAAATTCCGGCATCACTTGGAAAGAAAATTTCAAAAGCACTGAAAATTCCTACAATCGGCATCGGAGCCGGACCGGATTGCGACGGACAAGTACTTGTTACCCATGATATGCTCGGAATGATTGAGGAATTTAAACCACGGTTTGTCCGCAGATATGCTAACACGGCAGAAGGAATGAGAGATGCATTCAGAAGGTTTAAAAAAGATGTCAAAGATAAAAATTTTCCTACTAAAGATGAAAGCTATTGAACCGTTTGGATATTTTGAATTGATGCACGGAGAGAGATGATAAAATCATTCAATGAGCTAAAAAAAGCTGTTCTAGAAAATTCAAATTTTATTCTTACTACGCACGTAATCCCGGATGGGGACGCAATTGGTAGCGTTATGGCGTTCGATAATTATCTGAAACAAAACGGGAAAAACGTTACGATTATTAATCACTCCCCAACACCGAAGGTGCTTCAATTCCTCGATGATAAAAATCTTATTGTAGTTTTTCCGGATGAACCAGAACGCCTTGCAATTCAGATTGAAAATGCCGAGGTAATTATTCTATGTGATGCTAACGAGTATTCGAGGACTCGTTCAATGGAAGATTATATCCGGAAATCATCTGCAGTAAAAATCTGTATTGACCACCATACCGGTCTGATAGAATCTGAATTTGATATTGCAGTTTGTAATATTCAATACGCTGCAACATGCCAGCTCATTTATGATTATTTAAAGTTTGATAACGAAAATTTCATTAACCATCAAATTGCAACCTACCTTTATGCCGGCATAATGACTGATACCGGCTCATTTCGTTTCCCGCGAACAACTTCTGAGGTTATGAGAATCTGTGCAGATTTAATTGATAAAGGAGCAGATCCGGTTTTACTCCATGAAAACATCTACGACCGGATGTCAAAACCGAAATTAAATTTACTTCAAAGGTTTTTAAAATCTTTTGAATTCCATTTTAACGATGAAGTAGTTACTTCCCATGTATCAGAGAGGGATTTTAAGGAGACCGGCGCTGAACTAAATGATGTAGAAGGTTTTACTTCATACCTGATGGGAATTGAAAATGTAAAGATGGGAATTCTTTTAGCTGAGTTTCCAAAGGGTGTAAAAGTTTCCATTCGCTCAAAGGGAAACATTCCCGTTAACGAACTCGCGCGGGAATTTGGTGGCGGCGGTCACCTTAACGCTGCCGGGGTTGTCTTTGATAAATTACCAACCGGACAAATCATTAATACTTTGTTAAAATCTGCAGAAAAATTTTTTAATAACAAACTAACTTAAAATGAAAATCACGACAAAGGGATTAAATCTGGAAAGGATTAAAGCTGACGCTTATTTGTTGGCTTGCTTTGAAGATAAAAAATTACTTGAAGAATCATTTAACTTTCTAGAGACAAATACAGGCAAACCTGTTGACGGATTAATTAAAGATGACTTCAAAGGTAAGAACTCACAACTGAAATCATTCTATCATGCCGGACGTAGATTTATTCTCACCGGATTAGGGAAAAGGAAACTTTGTACACTTGAAATTCTACGGTGTTCAACTGCCCGTGCAATGAAGGCTGCTGATTCAAACGGGAATAAAAGCGTTGCCTTGTTTTTATATGACGGTGAGTTAATTGATTATTCGTTTGAAGAAATTATTACCGGACAAGTAGAGGCATCTTTATTGTCTTTGTACAAATTCAATAAATACATACACAACAAAAAGGATACCCCTAAAGACCAAATTAATGAAATCATCTTTTTAACATCTCAGGCTAAAAAACGAAACGTCGAGAAACACATCAACACTGCTGTGATAATTGCCGAATCAAATATAAATGCACGGGATTTAGGTAACGAACCGTCAAACATTGCAACTCCACAATATGTTGCCGGTGTAATCAATTCCTACGGGAAAAAATATGGTTTCAATGTAAAGACCTTCGACAAAAAAGCTTTAGTGAAAATGAAAATGGGTTGTCTGCTGGCAGTGGCACAAGGTAGCGCAAATGAACCAAGAATGGTTGTAATGACCTATAACGGCGGTAAGAAAGGACAAAAGCCTTATGCGATTGTAGGAAAAGGCGTAACATTTGATACCGGTGGAATTTCTATCAAACCCTCTCAGGGGATGGAGAGTATGAAAATGGATATGAATGGCGCGGCCGCTGTAATCGGGACGATGAACGCAGTTGCGAGATTAAAACTAAAGGTTAACTTAATTGGTATTGTCGGATTAACGGAAAATATGCCGGGAGGATCTGCTTACAAACCTGGTGATATCATTACCTCTTACGATGGTAAAACCGTCGAAGTATTGAATACTGATGCAGAAGGTAGATTGGTTCTGGCAGATTGTGTTTCCTATGCCACGGAATTTAAACCAAAATGTATAATTGACCTGGCAACACTTACCGGTGCGGCGCTTATTGCTCTCGGGCACACATCAACTGCATTAATTTCAAACAACGATGAACTTTCAGAGAAACTGATAAAAGCCGGAAATGATACATTTGAACGCTTGTGGAGATTGCCCGACTGGGACGATTACGATAGGTTAATTGACTCTGAAGTTGCAGATGTTGCCAATATCGGACAGGGCAGACTTGCAGGAACAATTACCGGAGCTCTTTTCATTAAGAGATTCGTAAAAGATTATCCTTGGGCTCACCTAGATATTGCGGGAACCGGAATGAGCCCGAAAGCTGGCGATTACGTTCCGAAATTTTCAACCGGTGTAGGCGTGAGGCTACTCACAAGAATGTTTAAAGATTCGCAGTAACCGGTTTAATATTTTTTCGTTCATAATTACATCAGCTTCATCCCTCTTACTGAATTGAAGGATGAAGCTGTTTTATAAATTCCAAATCTTTACACGTATTCATATAAATGGTTATCTCCACACTGCGAGATAACAATCTATATTCCAAAAGTTCATATCAAGCGAAGACTGGTTTTCAACATTGTAAGCGAGTTTGTGATTACCGGAATTAAGACCGGTTAAATTGATCTGATACGAATCAACAATATCACCCGGACACCAACCCGACCTGTCTAAATCCGATGACCAAACATCACCCTCCCACTTTGCTGAAGTGGGATTAAATGGTCTGAACTGTGTACAATCTGACCTCCATGGAATGAATCTGAAAATTTCCTTCCCATCGAGATAAACCACATTATGCTTCGGATGAAACTCATCACCGAGGGATGTACCGCCATGTCCTGAAGTATAAATTATCAATCTGGCTTCAGTAAACTTCTCCTCCAGGTTGAATTCTGATTCAAGCATCTGTTCGTTGAAAAACTTAATACCTTTATATTCACCTACTGTGTTTATCAGTGGAATGATTGCAAACGGATTTATTGCCGTTTCATCTTCTGAAAAAATTAATGAGAAGGAAATTGTCCAGCCGGGATTTACCCACGTATCAATCATTGCGCCTATGATTACTTCGCCCTGAAGCAAAACATCAAGCATACTGACATCAATTTCCCATTCGGAATAATCCGCCCAGTTCTTTACTGTCGGATGAACTTCAACGTCTTTTCTACCTGTTCCGAAACCTGTCATAAATCTTGTCAACTCAACATCAGGGGCATTATCACCCGCAATAAATATGCTCCCGAACCTGTCCCATGGATCGCCGGCAGATGCTATGCGAAGAATTGCTGTTATCTTTCTGTTGCTATTCTTTTCAGGTAAAGTAATTTTCCTGTGTATAATTCTCCCCTTGTCAAGAACTTTTACTTCACCTTGATCGAGGGAATCGCCGAAACTGATATGATTTGAATTAAAGACCGTAACGGGAATATCACAAATTTTTGAAATCCCTGGCAACGGAAACAAAATAAATATTCCGATTAAAACCGCTTTCATAATGCAAACTTCACTTCGTAAATGCTCTGGAAAAAACTAAGATATGGCTGTTACCTGTAAGTGTCAGTTTATTTTCCTCGACTGAGTACATTTCGATTTTATCAAGCAACTGGAAATAATAATGCTCTTCCTGCAATCTCTCGCACGAACGCCTAGTAGATCCAATTGCGGAAAAAATTATTCCCTCAGTACTTGCACTGTAACTCCCGAAATATGTATTACACCACGCCTGCCCGTGAACCTTATCTTTATCAGCCTCGAATGTCAGAGTTACATTGTTTGGATATACTTCCGCCGGAGGGACACTGTCATTATCTATGGAAACGAGTATCCAGCTGCCTTTGAGATCTTCCGGGTTAGACTGCCGCACCTGACTGATTTTATTTTCACTGCAAGAGTTTAAAACAATTACAATAATGAATAGCAGGATTAGTTTCATTTTAAGCTAAATTTAATTAGTTAATCCGTTAATAGAAATAACCATTTTTATTTGATCTCACGATAGATTATACTTTCTGGAAAATCCTTTGCCATTAACTTTCGCCGATATTTCGTCGCAGGAATATTGTCTCCCGAAAAAACTGTATTAATGAAATTCAATACACACTTATAAAAATAAATTTGCTCGCTTTTAAAATCATCATCGGGCTCGGATCGCGCAACTCCTGCAAATGCCCTTAAAAGCCCGATTGAAGTGAAATCAACGTGTGAAAAAGTTGGGAACGAAATTACAATTTTCACAGGTGCGTTAAGTTCACTAATCAAAGAGAGATCATTACGCTTTGAGTTCTTCGGTGTATTTAAATGAAGCAAAGGTATTTTGAATGAAGTTGAATCATACAAGTGGAACTTTTTGACTTCCGGAATCCTGTCTTTATATCCAATAGAGCCATCTAAACTAACAACTGCCTTTATATTCGGATTTTTCATTGCAGAAAAAACAGATGTAATGCTACCGTAACTATATCCGATATAAGCTTGTCTTTTAGCGTCAATATTCAGATTATCGTTGGCAAAATCGTAAACCATTTCCTGATCAAGTAATTGGGTTTCAAACTCGGTACTGTCAAATGTCATGTAACGTGTTGTGTTGCCATATGCGGGAGTGGTCAGCACAATATATCCGTTCGATGCGAGAAATTCATACATTGCAAAATTATCTACTGGCGAACCTGACCTACCCTGAACAAAATAAATTACCGGGTGTTTATGTTTTTTTATTCTTGCATTTCTTCGCGACAAAGTATTATCCGCCAACCCTTTTTTGAATTTAAAACTTACAACCCCTAATTTTGAATTGTATGATACATATTCATTCACAGCTTTTTCTTTTGCATTTTTCAATGTATCGGAAACATTAATCTCACTTGCTTTAAGTTCAGCGTAATATTTCAATGTAATAGACTGACTGCTTGTATCAATATCTGCGGGATACCACATGAGTAACTGCAAATGTCTCGGCTTTTCGTCGTACATTCTCGTTGAATCGAACAAGTCATATTTTTCAAATCCAACCTTTCTGACTGGTTCAGTAATAACTCCTAACGCATTTTCAATCTGCCCGTAAGAAACCCCGTTGATGGCAAAATATATTAATAGCATTATAAATTTTTTAATCTTCATTTATTGTTGTTACATAGAAATTATTTTGACTAATATGTGAGTTTTAATACATCTATAATTCACTTTCCATAAAAAAGCATTTCTTTTTTTGAATAAAAAACTTAAAAAATTTGTAGTAATTCCCGTTGTCATAATACTGGTAATAATCGCTTCAGTAATTTTAATACCTAAACTATCCAGGGATAAGACTAATTCACCCGGAGGCAACAGACAACAAGGTCCGGTGTTAGCAGACGGTTATATAATAAGAGAACACGTATTGGAAAATAAAATTAAGACAACTGGAAACATCATTCCCAATGAGGAAGTTGAGGTCAGGTCTGAAGTTTCCAGAAGGCTAACGGGCATTCATTTTCGTGAAGGAACATTTGTGTCGAGGGGAAAACTACTTTTCACGCTAGATAACTCTGAACTATATGCGCAACTAAAGAAACTAAAAATACAGGAAGACCTTTCCGTTAAAAAAATTGAACGTGATGAAAAACTTCGCGAACGTGGGTTAATTCCCGAAGAAGAATACGAGATTTCTCTAAATGAACTTGAGCATATCAGGGCTGATATTGAACTTTTATCAGTTCAAATTTCAAAGACTTTTATCCGTGCGCCGTTCTCAGGTATAATCGGCTTGAGGAATGTCAGTCGTGGTAGCTTTGTAACCCCAAACGATATTCTCACAACCATACAGGATTTATCACAAGTTAAAATTGACTTTTCCATCCCTGAACGATATTCATCGCAACTGAAGAAGGGGCAAAATATTAAATTCACAATTGAATCATCAGAAAATAAATTCATTGCAGAGATTTATGCATCTGAACCATCAATTGACCTCAATACAAGATCAGTCATAATCAGGGCTATCACTCGAAATACTTCCGGTGAGCTTAAACCGGGAACCTTTGCAAATGTTACATTTGAGCTTAATCCGGTAAAAGATGCAATGTTAATACCATCTCAGGCGTTAATACCAAAGTTGCAAGGTCACGAAGTTTATATCTTGAAGGATGGTAAAGCAAAACCATTTGAAGTTGAAATAGGAACGAGGACGGATGAAGAAGTACAGATTATTTCACCTGAAATTAACCCCGGTGATACCCTACTGATAACAAACATCCTCCGTTTACGACCCGGCGCTGAGGTAAAAATCGTAAATGTTAATTAGCTTTCATGAGTCTCTCAAGTGTTTCCATAAAACGTCCGGTACTGACAATAGTGATAAACTTAATCCTGATCATCTTTGGTATCGTTGCATTTACAAATCTCGAAGTAAGGGAGTATCCAAATGTTGACCCACCGATTGTAACGGTTACTACAGTTTATCCCGGTGCAAATGCAGATGTAATCGAAACTCAGATAACCGAACCACTTGAACAATCTTTAAATGGAATAGAAGGAATTAAAACTTTAACGTCAACCAGCAGGGACGAATCTAGCGTAATAACAATAGAATTTGAACTTGAGCGTAGCCTTGAAGATGCTGCAAATGATGTTCGTGACCGCGTGTCATCAGCGCAACGTAATCTCCCACCTGATATAGATAACCCCGTTGTCAGAAAAGCTGATGCTGACGCAATGCCGATAATTTTCCTCTACGTAAAAAGCGATAAACGAAACCTGATGGAGGTAAGTAACTTCGCTACCAACATTATCAAAGAGCGATTGCAAACGATTAACGGAGTAGCCTCAGTTAACGTTTTCGGGGAAAAGAAGTACTCTATGCGACTTTGGTTAGATCCGGTGAAACTTACTGCTCATGGAATTACTGCGATTGATATTCAAAACGCAATTAACCGTGAAAATATCGAACTACCGTCAGGCAGGATAGAAGGGGACGATGTGGAGCTTACTATCAGAACACTTGGAAGGTTGAACACAGTTGACGAATTCAACAACCTTATTATAAAAGATGACGGAATTAATACGGTTAAATTCAGTGACGTCGGAAATGCAGAAATTTATCCCGAAAATGACAGAACAGGTTTCAGACAGCGTGGTGTACCTGGGATTGGAGTATCCATTCAAGCTATTCCAGGTTCAAATCTAATACAAATATCCGATGACTTTTGGGAAAGGTTTGCTCAGCTGGAAAAAGAGGTACCGGAAGATATTAGCCTCGAAGTTGGATTTGATTTTTCCGAATACGTAAGGACAACAATTGATGAAGTTGAAAGTACGATATTCATAGCTTTCGTGTTGGTGATAATGATAATATTTTTATTTCTGCGCGATTGGCGATCTACTTTCATTCCGGTCATTTCAATTCCGGTCTCAATAATCGCAGCTTTTTTCGTTTTATTCCTTGTGGATTTTTCCATTAACGTTCTTACGCTGGTTGGTATTATTCTGGCAATCGGACTGGTAGTAGATGATGCTATCGTTGTACTTGAAAATATTTACACTAAAATTGAACAGGGTATTCCACCTCGCAAAGCCGCATTCCTCGGTGCAAGAGAAATATATTTTGCAGTGATTTCTACCACACTATCATTGGTTGTAGTATTTTTGCCAATTTTATTTCTGGAAGGTTTAGTAGGGCGTTTATTCCGTGAATTCGGAGTTACAATTTCCGCAGCTGTTCTCATCTCATCCTTTGTCGCTCTGTCACTTACACCAATGCTAAGTTCACGTTTACTTAAGAAGCACGATAAAACAAATAAATTTTACAACCTCACCGAACCGTTTTTTGTAAAACTAATTTCCGTTTATCGGTCTCAGTTATCATTTTTCATGAAATACCGTTGGACGCCATTTATTATAATTTTCATTTGCGGAGTGTTGATTTATATAATTGGTAGTGGCTTGCCATCGGAGCTGGCGCCATTGGAAGACAGGTCAAATATAAGGCTTTCTGTCACTGCACCGGAAGGTGCTACCTTTGACTATACCCAAAGATATATGGCAGATCTCACCGACATGATCATTGATTCAATTCCCGAGGCACCGAATCCTACAGAGATTATAGCGCCAAGTTGGGGCAGACCTGGAGCTACGAATATAGGGATTATTAGTTTGTACCTCGTAAGACCTGCTGAACGGGACAGGACTCAACAACAAGTGTTCGGGCAATTATCAAAAATGATTGGCGGGATTACCGGTATAAGAGCTTTTCCGATACAACCACCAACAATAGGATCCAGATTTGCAAGACAACCGGTACAATACGTTATTCAAGCGCCGAACTATGAGAGCCTCATTGAAGTTTTACCAAAGTTTCTTGAAGAAGCTAATAAAAGTGATATACTCCAATTTGCTGATGCAGACCTGAAAGTTAATAAACCCGAAGTATCAATTTCAGTAAACCGCGAGAAAGCAAATCTTCTCGGTGTAAGTACAATTGATATAGCCCGGACACTTCAAGCGGCACTGAGCGGTTACCGGTACGGTAACTACATTCAGGACGGAAAACAATATCAGGTTATAGGTCAGGTAAAACGCGAAAACCGAAACGATCCCTACGACTTACAATATCTTTTCGTGAAAAATAAAGAGGGGAAATTAATTCAACTCGACAACCTCATAAGTATAGAGGAAACCGTTACAGCTACGACGCGAAACCGATACAACCGATTCATCTCTGCAACTGTAACATCTGGGCTTGAACCGGGATACACAATCGGTGACGGAATAACCGAAATGGATCGAATTGCAAGTCTCATACTTGGACCAAATTTCAGTACATCTCTCGCCGGCGAATCAAAAGATTATAAAGAAAGTTCATCGAGCCTGGTCTTCATATTTATTTTTGCATTGGTGGTTGTCTTTCTTGTTCTGTCTGCACAATTTGAAAGTTTTGTTGATCCGTTCATAATAATGTTTACCGTGCCATTAGCCCTTACCGGAGCAATTCTTTCACTTTGGCTTTTTGGTCAAACTATGAACGTTTTTTCACAGATAGGTATTATTATGCTCATCGGATTGGTAACAAAAAACGCGATACTGATTGTCGAATTTTCAAATCAGAAGAAGTTAACAGGTTTATCAGTTATTGAAGCGGTACAGGAAGGTGCAGTTGCAAGATTCAGACCTATACTGATGACAACGCTTTCAACGGTTTTAGGCATACTTCCAATAGCTATAGGTATCGGAGCTGAAAGTCGTACTTCGTTGGGTATTGCAGTGGTGGGCGGATTAATTTTTTCTACTTTCCTTTCCCTTTACGTCGTACCGGCAGTGTATTCCTACTTCTCCCGCACCGTCAGACAGGAAGAGGTAGATATTGAGTTTGCAGAAAACGAACTTGTGAATTTACCTGATTAAAATCTGTTGAGCTCAATTGAAAAACTTTTTTTTCGTGTAAATCTCAAACAGTTGAGCGTGAGAGAGGTGTTGAAGCATTTGCAGATTTTCAGATAAAAAATTCATGATTTACCTGAACAGTTTTTAAGTGCTTAAACCCGGGACTAAGTTTATCTATTTATCAAGAATTTTTCTGTAAAAGTCTTCATATAACGGTACGATATCATCTTCTTTAAAAAATTCCGCCCTATGACGGGCTTGCTCACTGAAATAATTATATTTTTTTTCATTCGTCAAAAGTTCGATTGCATATTTAGCCATTCTTTCCAAGTCCCCAATTTCAGCTATATATCCCGTTTCACCGTGAACGTTTAACTCCGGGAGACCGCCAATACTGGATGAAATTACAGGTACACCACAACTCATTGCTTCGAGCGCAGATAATCCGAAACTTTCCGATTGAGAAGGCATAAGGAACAGATCAGCAACAGAAAGCAACTCGACAAGAGAATCCTGCTTCCCCAGGAACTTTACATCCTTACCGATATCAAGTTCACGCACCAGCCTTTCACAATCGCTTCGTTCAGGTCCATCACCAATCAGAATAAGTTTAGTTGGGATTTTTTTATTTACTTCGTTGAATATCCGGATAACGTCCTGTACTCGTTTGAGCGGACGGAAATTTGAAGTGTGGATAAGTATTTTTTCATCGTTGGGGGCAAAGTTTTTTCGGTAACATTGAGTCTGTTTGTTTTCTACCCGCCTAAACCTGTTTATATCAATAAAATTCGGAATGACTTCAATTTCTTTTTTTATCTGATAATTGGTTATAGTTTTCTCTCTTAAAAAATTCGATACAGCAGTAACTCCGTCGGATTGTTCTATACTGAACTTCATCGTTGGCAAAAAGCTCGGTTCAAGTCCGATCAATGTAATATCTGTACCGTGAAGAGTGGTAACTACTTTTAAGCCATTGTTGAAATTCTTTTTCTCCCCTTTTAATATTTCCCGAGCCATAAACGCACTTGTGGCATGTGGTATCGCATAGTGTGCGTGAATTAGTTCGAGATTATTAATCTTGGTCACTTCAACCATTTTACTTGCAAGCAACAATGAATAAAGCGGAAAATCAAATAGCGGATAACTGAACATCTCTACCTCATGGTAAAAAATATTTTCAATAAATCCGTGTAGCCGTGATGGCATTGCATATGAAATGAAGTGAATTTCATGTCCCTTCAATGCAAGCGCTTTGCCAAGCTCAGTTGCAACCACACCGCTTCCGCCGTATGTGGGATAACAAGTTATACCTATCTTCATAAATTATATTTTGCGTTATATAAAATTAAAAAATAAAATTTATTATGAACTGCATTTTAAAATGAATTTACACAGATTTTATTCAAAATACTTTAACTAATGGACCTAATAATTAAAAATATTTCAAATTTACTGACTTGTCGTTGGGATAATAAAACACCGAAATGCGGAAATGACCAATCAGATATTTCACTCATTGAAAATGGTTATGTTTACATTCAGGGAGATACTATAATTTTTGCCGGAGATGACCCGGAATTCAATTCATTTATAAAATCTTTTCCGGCAGGTGACAGATTTGAAATTGATGCTCTCGGGAAGACGGTTGTACCCGGATTTATTGATTCACATACTCACTTTGTTTTCAGCGGTTCTCGTCGGAATGAATACGAGATGAGAACTGCAGGGGAATCTTATGAATCAATTGCAAATGCCGGTGGTGGAATTTTAAACACTGTAACCGCTGTCAGGGAATCGGATGAAGATAAATTATTCTACATCTCAGAAAATAGGTTGAGAAATTTCGTGCGCTACGGAACAACTACGATTGAGGCTAAGTCAGGTTACGGTCTTGATACTGAAAATGAACTTAAGTTATTGCGCGTAATAAACAAGTTGGCCAAGTCCAATAAATTTGAACTCGATATCATCCCGACTTTTCTCGGCGCTCATGATGTACCTCCGGGCATTGACAAAAATGAATATATAAAGATTTTAACTAACGAAATGATACCGACAGTTACAATTGGGAAACTTGCCGAATTCATTGATGTGTTCTGTGAGAAAGGTTATTTCGACAAAAATGAAACTATCGAAATTCTCAGTTACGGAGTATCACACGGGTTAGTTCCCAAATTGCATACTGATCAATTCAATTCTATCGGCGGAATAGAAGCAGCTATAAAAACCAGAGCAATTTCCGTTGACCACCTTGAAGCGCTTAATTCTGATGACGTGATAAAACTCTCAGAGTATAATAGTAAAGAAAATTACATGATTGCCACACTTCTCCCGGGAGTATCGTACTTTCTGGACATATCTTATCCGCCCGCAAAAGAATTAATTGAAAGGAACGTACCGGTTGCGCTGGCGACGGATTTCAATCCCGGCAGTTGTAATACTGAAAATTTGCAAATTATCATGTCGCTGGCTTCGGCTAAAATGAAAATGAAAACCGATGAGATTCTCAACGCAGTAACATATAATGCTGCCTGTGCAATAAATCGTCAGCATAAATTGGGTAGTTTATCGGAGGGTAAACAAGCGGACTTGATAATTTTTGATTGCGAGGATTACAGGGATATTTTATATCATTTCGGGGTGAACATGATTTCTCACGTTATAAAAAAGGGAAAGGTAATACACGAATATTAATCTACAATTTTAGGTAAATCGAGCGAGAGATCTTCGACCTCAATTTCCCGCCACATTCGCTGACATGGAAACTTATTTTCGTATAACGCTCTTGAGATCATCACTGAATCAACTCCATACTTTTCAAGTCCTGCCAGAACTTTCAGGTCTTTGTATGATCCGATACCACCGGCTGAAGTAATTTTCAAATTAGTTTGTTCTCCGATTTCAATTAACCTGTTCAGGTGCGGACCGCTGAAATTACCAACCCGTGTTACATCCTGATAGATTATTCGCTGAATACCAATTTCTTCCATTTTCTTTGCAAAAGAAAGTGGCGTAATATCAGCGTAGTTAATCCAACCGTTTTTTACAACGTTATTAAGTTTTTCGTCAATGCAGATAACTAATTTTGTCGGACCATAGAGCTCCAGAAATTGTGTTACCAGTTGGGGATCCTCTAATGCCCCCGTTCCGATTACAAGCCTGTAAACTCCGAGATCTTCAATGACGCGTTTGGCAGTTGAAATGTCTCTTACACCGCCACCATATTGAACCGGAATATCAATTGAATCGGAAATTTCTTTAATAATCGAGTAATTTCTCATTTCACCTTCGAGTGCGCCATCAAGGTCTGTAATATGAAGGGCTTTGAAATTTTCTTTCCGGAATAACCTCGCGAGAGATACAGGCGATTCGTTGTAATAACTCGAATTGTCAAAGTGGCCTTCAACAACCCTGACACATTTACCATCCTTTATATCTATTACAGGTATTACTAACATTGTTATTTTTTAATGACAGCAAATTTCCCTTTACCAACTTTGCTTCCATCTTTATTAAAAGCTACAACTATATAAACCCCTGAGGCAAGATTGAGGTTTCGGCTGTTAGTCCATGTTGCGATTTTTCCACCCGGAGAATCGAACTCATCAATTATCCTGCCATCTAATGTCATTATCATCAGTTTGGTATTCTCAATTAATCCGTCTATTCTCAAATCTACTGCCGAGGGAAGTATCAACGGGTTCGGTGAACATACAATTTCATCAAACTCTGAAAGCGGCTCTATCGCGCTTGTTTTCAATGCTGATAATCCTTTCAGAGTTCCGAAATACGCAACTCCGTCTTTAGGGTTCACCGCAATAGATGTGATTTCATTCGATAGTATCGGGCTGTTGTCAACATTGTATTGGTCCAACAAAGTCGCTCCATCTGAGGATATATGAAATACGCCGTTATTTACCGTACCTACCCACTTTTGGTTAAGGACATCTTTTGTCAAAGTATTGCAGACTTCGGTGAAAGGCACAGCTAAGTTTCCGGAGATTAATCTAAGTTTAACCGGCGCAGGTTTCTGAGCAGGATTTACAATTGCCGCTCTTGGATTATTTATAATGAAGATACCATTATTCGTCGCAACCCAGACTTCATTATTGCCGTCAACAATGACATCATTAATGTTTGTAACTCCGCCACCCGGGAAGTCGCTGTTGTTATAAAAGCCGGAGATGTCATCGGTGGGGTTATTCACCGTACCGTTTTCATTGAAGAAATACAAACCCTGCGGCGTAGCTTCACCTGAAACTATCCATTTTGTATTGAATTCATCAATGGCAACGTTTTCAAGATTTGAAGAAGAAATCGAACTTGGATTGGTAAATCCGGTGAAGGTATTATCGCCGTTATAAGTCCACAAAGACATATTAACATTAGAGACATAAACGGTAAGCCAGAATCTACCGTTATTATCAAAAGCTCCACCGAATGGAACACAAAAGTCGGGGTTACCCGAAATTCCGGGTAAGTTTGAATTCCCGGGATTGTAGTTTATAATCTGGTCGCCCGTTATTTTTGTTGCACCGCCACCGAAATTCAATGCCCAAACAATACCATTACCGGCAATGATTCTCCTGAAGAAATTTCCATTACCGATTTCCGGGTGAGTTTGAGTTGTATAATTTGTCCATGTTAATCCGTCAAACTTATAAAACCCGCCGTTTGCATCACCACCTGCTGCCCATAAAATTCCGTCAGAGTCTATCGAAAGATTGTCAAAAGAATTTCTGTTCGGTCCGTTTGGCGCAATATCTACATAATTGTTATTGATTCTCACAAGTACACCTTTGTCAGTAGTACCGAAAACGGGCGTATTGTCAGGAAGCGTCTCAATCCGTGTGTATGCGCCTGAAGGAATTACTTGTGTAATCACCGAGAAATCCGAAGAATTGGTTTTATAAATTTCGGTATTTGAAATAAAATATAAATCCTGCCCGACAACATGAATATCTTTTATATTAGCGTTCATTACAGTACTGTTAGGATATATGAGCCAGAAACTCCCATTGTTGTACAGTAAGCCTGTTTTTGATCCGACCATAACATTTCCATTATAAACTTCAACCGCCTGCACGTCAATATTCAATGGGCTTCCGTTATACGCCTCCCATGTTGACGGGTTATTGAGATTCGTGCCTATCAGGTTCGCTTTGGCATAACCGGTAGAAGTTGCAACATGAATTACATCATTTGAAATTTTTATATCTGTAACTTTGCTCCGTTCGGTGAGGTAACCAAATTTGTAATAAGGTGCATCTACAAAACTAAAATCTGACGTGGATATTTTCTGAATGCCGTAACCTGTAGCCACAAAAATAAAATCTTCGTAGAGCTCCATATCATAAATTGCTTTATCCTGTTCGGTAGAGTTTTTTATATCAAAAATATATGTCCAGTTATCTGAACTCAGGTCAAGTATAGAAATTGAACCATCACCACTGCCAACCCATAAGCGACCGTGATTATCAACTTTAATAGACTTTGCGCTCAGCGTAGCAAGTCCGGTAATATTTGTATATTTCTTTAATACCTCACCGGTATTTAAGTTTAACGAAAAGAGTCCACCTTCCGAAGCGCAATAAATGAGATTTCTATCTGATACTATTTCAATCGAATTGATTGTCTTCATATCAGAAAATGTTTCCCAAAGTTCAACCTGTGAATTGCCTCGTGAAGACAATATGAAAAGCAAGAATAGAGAAAATGACAATATTCCGAGTCTATTCATTTTCCTTGATTTGATTTTTAAGTTGTAGCGAAGGTTCAGATAATCGGGGTTTGCTAAATAAAAATTATGTGTAATTTGTTGAAGTAATAAACTTGTGTGAGCTTTTTCAAATTATTCATTTCCCTAAATAAAGTACACAACTTCAATTGAAATTAACTCAACAATCTTAATTCGAAATTTCTGTAAATATCAACCGGAAATTTTTCTATTTAATGAACGCGCTTAATCCTTACCTGTTTAAACATGGCTCAATATTATCTAACTTAAAAATAAAAATCAATAACAATGTTGAAACTACAGCAGTTGGATTTGCCGATTTGCTCATTTCAAACAATAATTGGCAAACGTTTAGGCAGTTTGGGACGAATAATTTAATTGAATTACTATTTCCTCATATTACTTCTATATTTTTGCCCAGATGAAAATAATCATTTGCGGAACTGCCTACCCGATGCGAGGTGCATTTGCACAATTGAACGCTATGTTGTATGAACACCTCCGGAAAAATCACAGTGTAAAAATATATTCATTTAAGCGGCAGTATCCCGATTTCCTGTTCCCCGGGAAAACCCAGTATGAACAAGGATCTGAAACGGTACCTGTCTTTGAAGATGATAATATAATCGCAATTGATTCCATCAATCCGTGTAATTGGCTGAAAGTCGGTAAACAAATTGCTTCAGAATCTCCTGACCTTGTTATTTTCAGATATTGGATGCCATTTTTTGCGCCTTGTTTCGGAAAAATATCACGAATCATAAAAAATAAATCTTCCGCTAAGATAATGTTCATTTGCGATAATGTTATTCCACACGAGCAACGACCGGGTGATAAATTACTTACAAAGTATGCGTTCAAACCGATTGACTATTTTGTCGTTCAATCGAAGAACGTGGCAGATGACCTCGAAAAATTCAATGTTAATTCAAAACCTGTGCTGCTGACTCATCACCCGCTTTACGACAATTACGGAGAAAAGCAAGGCTTGGAAGATTCGCGCAAGTTTCTGTCAGAAAACTACAATGTGAAAATTGACACTAATGACGATGTAATACTTTTCTTCGGTTACATCAGGAAATATAAAGGGTTGGACGTTTTACTAAAAGCGATACCGCTCGTCAATACAAAGCATAATGTAAAATTGGTAATCGCCGGCGAATTTTACGATGATGAAGAAAAATACATGCAATCGATCTCGGAGTTGAACTCTGCAGGTAATATTTTTCTGGTAAAAGATTTCATTCCAAACGACGATGTAAAATATTTCTTTTCTGCGTGCGACCTCGTAGTGCTCCCCTATCATCACGCTACTCAAAGTGGAATAATACCGGTTGCATACTACTACGACAAACCTGTATTGGTAACAAATGTCGGCGCATTACCTGAGGTCGTGGATGACGAAAAGACCGGCTATGTTGTTCCCACTAACGATCCCGAATCGTTAGCTTCAGCAGTAATCAGATTTTTTCAGTCAGGGCAGCGAACTGGAATTGAATCGAACATTTTACACGAAAAAAAGAAATACAGCTGGGAATCGTTCACTGAAAGTTTAATTGAATTTGTAAATTCCAAATAAATGAAATACGATCCAACAAAAAAGTTTTTAGGTAAGATAGTATCGGAAAATATTTTCCTGAGGAAGTTATTTTATTTCCTACTTGATTTGATGTTTCTACGCTCATGGTACGTTAAACGGGACATCCGCAACCTCTATCCGTTCGGCGCAAAACCGGACATCCTCGATGCCGGAATGGGTTTCGGTCAGTACACTTATTTTATGGCGAAGAGATTTCCGCAATCGAATATACTTGCACTTGACGTCAAAGAAGAGCAAGTGAAAGATTGCAAATATTTTTTCTCGAAATCAAACCTTGACAATGTGAAGTTTAAGATAGCAGATCTTACACAAATAAATTTTAATGAGCAGTTTGATTTTATTCTTTGTGTTGATGTAATGGAACACATTGAAGAAGATGAGTTAGTGCTCCGTAATTACGCACAAGCGCTTAGAAAGGGAGGCAAACTCCTCATAAATACTCCGTCTGATCTCGGTGGTAGCGACGTTCATGACGAAGGTGATACAAGCTTCATCGAGGAACATGCACGCGACGGATACTCTAAAGATGATATAACTGCAAAACTTAATCGAAGTGGTTTTAAGTTGCTGTCCTTCAAATACGGGTACGGAAAATTCGGAACGATAGCATGGAGATTCGGAATTAAGTATCCAATTATGATTGCAGGAAAAAGTAAATTCCTCATGGTGTTACTACCATTTTATTATATTTTCACCCTATGGTGGGTACTTATTCTGATGTGGCTTGATTTAAATACCGACAACAAAGGAGGTACAGGAATTACCCTTGTTGCTGAAAAAATTTAACAGTTTGTTGAAAGAATTATCTCATAACGGGAAACGACAATTAACTCTCATTTTATCCGGTGCGTTAATAGTTCGGATATTATTTGCATTTATCCTTTCGGTAGAACTTCGTTCGGATAGCATGGTTTACGATGAGCTTGCAAAAAGCATTGCATTCAACGGTAAATATTCGTTCGAAGGGAAAACCACTGCGCTATTAATTGCAGGTTATCCGTTATTCCTGTCAGCGATTTATAAATTCGCCGGTACCGAACAGATCTTCGTCAAACTTATTCAAGCGCTTATTGATACTGCAACCTGTTTTATTTTTTTTCTTGTACTCAGGAAATTTTTCACTGAAAAATATTCGTTAACCGGATTATTAATCTTTGCATTTTTCCCCTCGAACGTACTTTATTCCCAAACGATTTTAACAGAGCCGCTATTCGGTTTTTTCGCAATGGCGCTATTTTTTATTCTTTTGTTGGAGAATGCATACCGGTTTTCGTTTCTCACCGGTTTGATTTGGGGAATTGCAATTTTTATCAGAAGTTCATTTGCGCCATCGGTAATTCTATATCCGGTTTTCTTTTTTATTAAGCGGAAAAAACTTTTCGGGGGATTTAAAACTAACCGTTGGCGGAAAGCAGTACAGTTTTCCGCTTTGTTTCTGGTTGGTGTGTTATTAATCCTGTCACCATGGCTCATCAGAAATAAAATTGAGTTTAACTCGTTTACGCTCGCAACGCAGGGAGGTTTTACTTTCTGGTCAGGCAGTAATCCAAATGCAACCGGAACATGGTATCATAAGATAGAAGAATCCGATCCACTGTTTTCCGAAGAAGACGAAGTGAAACGTGATCGTGAATTTTATCGGCGAGGATTTGAGTACGCGATAGCTAATCCGCACAGATTTGTCTTAACGGGATTCAAAAAACTTGCTTACCTGTTCTCAAGCGAGCGAATGATTTTACTTTATTTCACCGATGACCAGGGCAAGTCAAAGACTTCAACTGAAGTTTATAAATCGCTAAACCCAATTTATATTGCAATTGTTAATCTGCCTTACTTTGCAATAATGATTGGCGGTCTTTGGGGATTGTTAATTTTCAACCGTAGAAATTTTTTCCTCATCGCATTCATTTGTTCATGGATGATAACGATTTTCTTTTTTGTTGCGCTTTCGAGATATCATTACGTACTCATACCGTTTTTCACTATTGGTTTTATTAACCTATTAATGAATTTCAAAACTGCAACGAAAAATCTCAATCCTTTGAAGTACACAATAGGAATTGCGGGAAGCTTGTTCCTCTTTGGCACCTGGTCATCGGAATTTTATTTGATGTACACATAATGGACAAGCGAAGCAAAGAATACGCAGACTTAAAGCTCAGGTATCGCCGCCGGAATAAATATTACTACAACTCAATTGAATCTCACCTCCGGTTATCAATTCCCGAAGGCGCAAATATATTGGAGCTCGGATGTGCTGCAGGTGATACGATCAATATGCTTTCGCCTTATCTCGGGATTGGCGTTGATTTTAACCCGCATTTAATTGAACAGGCGAAGAAAATTTATCCCGAATTTCAATTCCACTGTATTGACTTAAACGATGTTAGTGAGTTCAACAATTTTTTAAGTAAGTGCGAAAAAGTTGACTATGTAATAATCTCTGATCTTATCGGAACACTGAACGATATTCAAATTGTCTTTGAGCTGATAAAATCCGTTTGCCACAATAGGACGAAGTTGATTGTAACATATTATAACTACTTCTGGAACCTACCGCTTTCAATTGCAGAAAAGTTGAAATTAAAATTACCTGAGGGAACAAAAAACTGGCTCTACATTGACGAAATTAAAAACCTGTTTTGCCTAACGGGGTTTGAGGTTATAAAGAGTGAATCGATTTTGCTTTTCCCGTTAAAAATTCCATTAATTTCAAATTTATTTAACCGGTATTTGGCAAGGTTTCCACTATTAAAGAGATTGTGCCTCGTCGGGATAGTAAACGCAAAATTTACTTTGCAGGATTTAGTTGTTCCGCTTTATCCGGTAACTGTACTCGTTCCGGCAAAAAATGAAGCCGGACACATTGACGAGATAATTTCCCGCATTCCAGAGCTTGGTTCGCATACCGAAATTATATTTGTGGAAGGTAATTCAACTGATAATACTTACGAAAAAATCGTATCATCGAAATCGAAAAATCCGGAACGTGATATTAAACTCTTAAAGCAGGATGGTAATGGCAAGGGTAATGCAGTGCGGAAAGGTTTCGCAAATGCAACGGGTGATATACTGATGATTCTCGATGCAGATATGACCGTACCGCCGGAAGACTTGAAAAAGTTTTATAATGCAATTGCTACCGGAAAAGGAGAGTTCATTAACGGTACACGGCTCGTTTATCAGATGGAAGGTAAAGCAATGCGGGCATTGAATAAACTCGGTAACATTTTCTTCAGCAAGATCTTCAGCTATCTGCTCGACCAAAGAATTACCGATACCCTATGCGGTACGAAAGTATTATTCAAGACCGATTACAAAAGGATAATGGATAACCGGAAATATTTCGGCGATTTCGATCCCTTCGGAGATTTTGATTTGCTGTTCGGGGCGGCTAAGCTAAACCTGAAAATTATTGAAATCCCCGTTCGCTACGGTGAACGAAGTTACGGAACAACCAATATTAATAGGTTCAGAGACGGTTTACTCCTCCTCAGGATGTGCGTGTTTGCAATGCGGAAAATTAAGTTCACATGAGGAGAAAGACGAATTTCATCAGGACAATTCTTGTAATCCTTCTGATGATATCGTTTTTCAGGATTACTTCGTTTATTGATTTCACCTCCAACGCTAGCCTGCAAATGGACTTTACGGCTTATTACACCGCCGGCAAAGTCCTTCTATCCGGCGCCGATATTTATGAAAATCAAATTGAGAACAGTTGGCTTCTGTGGGATGGTGTGGCTGTATTCAATCACAGCAGGTTTCTCTATCCTCCACTTACGGCACTTGTATTTTCACTGTTCTCCTATTTCGGATATTCAGCTGCAAAATATTTCTGGAATGTCCTGAATTTCGTTTTCGTCCTGATTGCGCTTATAATTATGATGAGAGCATTTATAAAGAAGATTAAAGTAGATGAATTCATAATTGCATTTACCGTTCTTTTAAATTTCTTCCCGTTTATTGCTATGCTTGAGCGCGGACAGGTTGACGGTATAAATCTTTTGCTGATTTCAGTCGCAATAATTCTTACTAAAAACCGCGATAATTTCATTGCTGGTTTAGTATTAGCATGCGCTACACTTTTTAAACTTTACATCATTTTAATTATTCCCTTCCTGTTTCTTTTGAAAAAACCTAAAGCAGTTTATGGTTACCTCAGCGGGCTGGTAGCGCTGATTCTGGTAAGCGCTATGTTCACCGGAATTGACAGGAATATTCAATATGTGTTTGATGAGGCGCCAAGATTATCACAATTCGGTGAATCCGGCAAAGACGAAATGAAAATTCCATCTGAGGCATTAAGCAAATATTTTCAACTCAGCAAATTTTCAGTCTCAATTGTTGAGGGTAAAATGTACCGGACAGAAATAATAAGTTTTAATTCCAAAGCTTCTTTCCTCAGAATATTTTCCGTACTGAATGAGAAATTGCACCTTGATATTCCTCTTGCAGTCGTCTCATTTATTTTATATTCGGGTTTCTTCTTCATTGTTTTTTTTCTTACCCGCAGGAAGGATTTGTCCTCAGAAATTAATCAGATTTTCTTTTGGATAACTGCTCTGGTAGTAATTTTACTGTGCAGCAATTTCACGTGGGTTATGAACCTCGTCTGGCTTGTTCCGATAATAATTTTACTAATAGTTCAGTTTGACGATATCCGGAATTCCCCGAAATATTACTACTTTCTTATATTGACCGGTTTTCTCATTGCCGCAATGCCCGATAATTTGTTGCTTGTTAAAGGTGTTCCAATAGCGGAGGATTTCTTTAAAATAAAATATGTACTATCATTGATTATGATTTTTTCAGGATGTGTTTTCTGGTGGAAACGAATTCCAGCGCAATGAAATTGTATCTTAAATATGATTATCATGAAATATTTTCAAATTCCGGTTGTTCCCTGCGCCATTTCCAATACGGTATTTTTTAACTTTAAGAGAGACTGATAAACCGGTAACTTTACTGATGGCAATGATAGAAACAAAAAAAGAGCCGGAGCGCGTAGCGATTGTCTGCTATTCGAACACCTCAGACGAAAAAAATATTCATCGCGAAATTGAGCTTGATGAACTTGAGTTCCTTGCAAAAACCGCCGGTGCAAATATACTGAAGCGCTTTTATCAGCAAAACCGTGCATTTGATTCAAAGTATCTCATCGGCAGGGGTAAAGTTGATGAAATTGCGGAATACGTTGCTTCGCATAATATACAATCGGTTATTTTCGAAAATATCCTCTCACCGTCACAGCAACGAAACCTTGAGCGGGAGATAAAATGCAAAATAATTGATAAGGCAACTCTAATTCTTGACATATTTGCAAACAATGCGAGAACCTCTCAGGCAAAACTGCAGGTTGAACTTGCACAACTTGAATATTTATTACCCCGACTCACGAGAGCGTGGTTGCACTTATCGAAGCAATACGGTGGTATCGGGACAAAGGGACCGGGTGAAACACAGATAGAAACTGACAGGCGGCTAATCGGCAAAAGGATTACCTTGCTTAAGAGTAAGCTCAGGAAAATTGAATCTCAACGGAAAACACAATCTGAAGAACGCAGCAACTATTACCGGATCTCGCTTGTCGGATATACAAATGCAGGCAAATCAACGTTGCTTAATTTACTTACCGATTCAGATGTGTACGTTAGAGATGAACTGTTCGCAACGCTTGATACATCCACACGCGCGTTAAATCTGAATAAGGTTGAGAAAAAAAGCGCGGAACTGAGATTCCCCAAAAAAGTACTTATTTCGGATACTGTCGGATTTATAAGAAACTTGCCACATGGATTAATTGAATCGTTCAAGTCAACCCTTTCGGAGGTTGTCGAATCTGATCTCTTGCTACACGTAATAGATATTTCCAATCCGGAGTTTTCAAATCAGATTAAAACAGTAAATGAAACGCTCAAAGAAATTGGTGCCGACGGTAAACCGGTAATTAACGTTTTCAATAAAGTTGATAGACTTGAAGACAAAGAGTATGTGCAAGATGTTAACCGGGATCATCCCGATGCTGTTTTCATTTCTGCGCAAAAAGGTATCGGTGTATATGACCTCTTGAACAAAATCAAAAAAGTTTTCAGCAATGGCGCGGTTGAAAGCGAAATCAGACTTAATGCAGGGGATTATAAAACTCTTGCAGAACTTCACAGAATCGGCGACGTCAGAAAAGTTCGGTATTTAAAAAACGGTATAAAAGTAAAAGTTATTGCCGATAGATCTAACCTGAACAAAATTATCGGAAGGGTTTAGTGTGGATAATCAAATAATAATTTAAACAAAATTTAAAACCATTATAAAATTCATCTGCTAAATTTTTCCACAATTTCATTGAATTCTGCTATGTTGACAGGTTTGGGCAGATATTCATCAAAACCTGAATCCAAAAATTTATATTTATCATTATCTGATACAAACGCTGTAACAGCAATTATAGGCAGATTTTCCCTGAAGGTTTTAATTTTCTTCATTGCTGCCAGCCCGTCCATTACGGGCATTCGTATATCCATAAGCACGAGGTCAATATCAGGATTCTTTTTACATTCATCCACCGCTTCCTGACCGTTATATGCGCGCAGCAAAACAAAGTTGAAAGGTTTGAGAATTGTTTTTAAAAGCTGAAAATTGCTCTCCTCATCCTCAGCGACTAATACAGTGCGGATTTTCCCTGTAGGTAGCTTAAGAGTATTTTTAGTGCCTGCATTTTCTCGGGTAACACTGTCAAATTCGTCAACCCGCTTATACGGTAAAGTTACATAGAATGTACTTCCCAAACCAATGGTTGATTCGATCTGGATTATCCCCCCCATCAATTCAGCATAAGCTCTCGAAATACTTAAACCAAGTCCGTTACCGCCGTAAACTTTCGTTGCACCGGCTTCGACCTGCCTGAACCTGTCAAAAATCACTTCCTGATATTCTTCAGCAATTCCAATCCCCGTATCACTCACGATGAAATGCAGATAAGTACCTTCATCATTTAATCTGCATGTTAATTTGACCTCTCCTTTTGAGGTAAACTTAATCGCGTTGTCAAGCAGATTAGTCAGAATCTGAGTAACTTTTGTATCGTCTATCATTACAACCGCATCACTATCTTTCAGGAAAGTTTCATATTTTAGTTCAACTGATTTTGACCGGACTTTCAATTGTAACTGTCTGAACAATGCTGACATTAGTTTATTGAGGTTAGTTTTCCGTTCGTTTACTATTTCCTGTCCTGCTTCAAGTGAAGCCATCTGTATAATATCAGATATTATCATAGTAAGGCGATCGCTGCTTTGAGTAATAATTTCCGCGTACTCTTTACGCTCTTCATCTGTAGTTTCGGGATCAAGTAGGAAATTGGTAAACCCTACAATTCCGTTTAACGGTGTACGGATTTCATGAGATATATTATTTAAGAAAGCGGTTTTTAAACGGTTGCTCTCTACAGCTTTTTCTTTTGCAATTAATAATTCTTCAAGTATTTTCTTACTGTTGGTAATATCTTCTTCAAGCGCAATGAAGTTTGTTACCTCGCCGGCTTGATTAAATACCGGCGAAATAAGTACGCTTACCCAGAACAAGTCGCCGTTTTTCTTTTTATTCATCATCTCACCGCGCCATTCATTGCCGGATAAAACGGTATCCCAAAGGTTCTTGTAAAAAATTCTATCCTGACGTCCTGATTTTAAAATGCTTGGCTTCTTACCAATTACTTCCTGTCTATCGAAACCGGTTAATTTTGAGAAATATGGGTTGACATATTCGATGTTGCCGCTGTTATCGGTAATCACTATGCTGAATGAACTTTGTTCAATTGCTCTAGAAAATTTCACAAGCTCTACCTGAACTTTCTCAAGCTCGGTAATATCGTAACCCTGCGCGATAGTAGCTAAAATAAATTTATGTGACTGATCGAAAATATTGGCAGTATTCCACAATAACGTATGAACCTCTCCGTTTTTGCTAAAAATATTAATCTTGGTCGCTTCAAGATGTTCACCTATTGAAGTTTTCTCAATTAAGTTCATCGTTTCGTTCTTCTCTTTAGGCGGGAATAAAATTTCGATACTCTTGCCAATCACTTCCCCGGCCGGCCGACCGGTTAACTTCTCAAACGATTTATTGAACCTCGTAATTTTAAGGTCATTGTTCCACGCAATAATCGGCGCATTCGCGTAATTAATTAGATTTTCAAGGTACTCGCTCGTTTCCCTGAGCTTATCTTCCGCATATTTCCTGTTTGTTATATCCCTGACGAATACAAGCCCGCCGTAAATTCCTTCGTAGTAAATCGGTTGCCCCGTGATCTCAGCCCACACTTGCTCCCCGTTAACTTTCATGATTATTAATTCTATCAGAGCTTTACCGGGTTGTGAATTCTTATCCATTTTTCTGACAATTTCCGAAACCAATTTATGAAAATCGGGGTGGAAGAAATCCATAATCCGTTTACCAATAATTTCTTCCGGTGAATTAGCTCCTAATAATTCCAATGCCACGGGATTCAAATAAACAAACCTCATTTTCCTTTGTATGAAAATCGGATCAGGTGCGCCTTCGACAATTGACCGGAACCTCTCCTCGCTATGGCGCAATTTCTTCTCTGTTATCTTCTTTTCAGTTATGTCCTGCACTACTCCCTTAATCTTTACAACTTTCCCGTCTCGAAGTTCGGGTGCACAAACCGTCCTCACCCACTTGCGATTTCCCATTTCGGTTATCATCTCAACTTCAAGGTCGTAGGGTTTGCCGAATTTAATTGCGTCTTGTATTGCCTGCTTGAACATCTCCCCGGATTTACCTATATAGTATTTGTAAGTACGAACAATTGAGCCATACAAAACATCCGGTTCCAGATCGTAAATCCTCGCAACTATGGGTGTACATGTACCCATCAGACTTACCGGATCAAACTGCCAACTCCCAACTTTTGCAATTTCAGCGTACGAATTAATCAATTCTTCATTTTCTTTTATTTTCAGCTCGGCAGTTTTCCTTGTGTGTATATTGAATATTATCCCCTCAATTGCGATAAGTTCTCCGTTACCATCGTAAACGCACGTACCTTTTTCCCAGACCCATCTCATTTCACCTGATTTCGTAATTATTCTGTACTCTATTTCAAATGCAGACTTTGTTTTATTGCAAGCCTGATTCACATTCTCCCGAACGTATTCCCGGTCTTCCTCGAATATAATATCATTGTAAGCAATCACCTTGTCATTTATAAGCTCCCACGGTTCGTATCCCGTTAAGTAAGCTGAGCCATGACTAATAAATTCCATAGTCCAGTTTTCATTATTCTGACACCTGTACACAAGTCCCGGGATATTATCAATCATTGTGGATAACCTTCTTTCGGATTCAAGCAAACGATTTTTAATTTCCCGCTCTTTCGATTGGTCGTGAAAAACAATCACAACACCGGTGATTTGCCCTTCATCGTTAATGACCGGTGATCCGCTATCTGAAATCGGAATTCTCTTTCCATCCTTAGATATCAGCAAAGTATTATTGGCTAAAGGAATTGATTTCCTCCCGTTGATAATTTCTGCCGCTAAGTCGTCAATCGGTTCACCCGTAACTTCATTAACAATCTTAAAAATTTTATTTAGTTCATTCCCGACTGCTTCAATTTCGGTGTATCCGGTAAGCTTTTCGGCATTGAGGTTCATTTGTTTTATTATCCCCGCTTTATCGGTAGTGATGACTCCGTCGCCTATGCTGTATAAAGTAGTTTTATATTCCTCTTCCTGCTCGCGCGATTCCTTTTCGGCAAGAAAGAGATTTTTATACAACGCATGCTGCCTCGAACTGTACATATAACCCAAAGCGAGAATTAAAATCAGAATAACGGAGGTACCCGAAATTATTACTATCGCAGTATAAAAATTCAGTTCTGATACTAATTCGTTATCGTCAAACTTAACTACAATGTAGAATGGTGCTCCCGGAATCTCATCCAGATAAGAAAAAATAACCTCTCCCCTGTAATCCATTGCGGTTGTAATTCCCCGCTGCCCAAGAACTGCTTTTACACCACTTAAATTTGTATCCGATATCGGTGCACCTATAATTTTATTTCCATTAATCGCTAAGCTTGTTTTGTTCAGATAAAATATACTATCACCTGTAGCGTATAAAATTAAAATTTCGCCACTTTCATTGATGTATGAAATGTCTGAAAAATTATCATTCAGGTATTGAGCTGGAACAACCTGCAATATAAAAGCAGCTATCGGTTTACCATCACTACCGGAAATTGGTGTAATAAACTCAAGATAGATTTCATTTGTAATCCCCGGGCTATTAACTTTTGAAATGATTATACTGTCTTTTGAAACTGATTTAAAGTTAATGCTACTCAACTCATTTATAATATCGCGAGAGGATTCTTTAACGCTAAGCAGGATTTTCCCGTCAAGTGTTGAGATAAAAATATTATTATATTGGTATTCAATCCTTGCGAGATTAAGGAGGGATTTTATGTTTTCTTTAACAGAAGAATTTGATGTATCTTTCAGTAATTCGGTTACTTCTTTTATCACACCGGGCCGAGATGATATTACCTTGCTATCGGCTTTTCTCTCATTTAACCAATCATAGATTTGATTTTTTTTAAAGTCTGTTGTTAATCTTAGGTGATGCGTGTAATCATTGTAAATCCTGTTTCTGGAGTAACTGTAATAAGAATACGATGCAATTAATATCAATAAAACTGAAACAGATAAAAATATAATGTATCGTAATTTTCTCAAGTAGGATAAAAGAGGTTTTAGCACGAATAGTAATATTTTTTACATATATAATAAATGCAATTTCCATCTTTAATAAGAAATTAATTTACACAGTTTTTTGATTCGCAAATTCGATTATTATTTATGCCTCAAATGAAGTAATCAATTAACTGTTTCCTTTTAAGATTTCAAATTGCGGTTTAAAAATTGAGAAATTTAAAAATGTATGTGTGATCATTTCTCAATCAAAATTAATTAAGGACAACTTCTCCAAAAAAAAAAGCCGCACCTTAATCAGGCACGGCTTTTAGTTTATTAAACAAATCAGATTCAGGCAGTATTAATTTCCTATCTGACTTTTAACCCACTTTGTTGTAACTGACTTAGGTCTTATCAGCGGTGAGTGCATAGCTCTTGCAATGATTAGCTGTGATGTTAGGCCAAGCGTTCTCGACAAACTGAACAGGACAGTATAGTAAATATATTCCTTCAATCCGAAGTGATACAATAAACTTCCGCTGACAGCGTCCACATTTGGCCACGGACTTTTCGCTTTACCCTGTTCAATTAAAATCTTCGGGACAATTTCGAAAAGCTGTCTAACGATTTTAAATATTTCATCGTCTTTCATTTCCTCTTTACCGAAGTTAAGAAATGCCGTAAACCTTGGATCGGTAACCCTTAGCACTGCGTGACCGTACCCCGGGATTACCCTTTTTTGTGCAAGAACGTCGAGACAATATTCCTTAACTTCTTCATCGGTCGGTGAATGCCCGATTTCTTCCCGCATGTTAACAATAAATCTCAGATTTTCCTGATTGGCAAGTCCATGTAGCGGACCGGCCAATCCGCTTAGTCCTCCGCTTACCGAATAATACACATCAGACAAAGTGGAACCGATAGTCTGGCACGAGAATGCGCTTACATTGCCACTTTCGTGGTCGGAGTGCAATACCATATAAAGTCGCATTAACGCTTTGAACGACTCGTTTCCCGGAGCAATGCCAAGCATGTGACCGAAGTTCGCTGCCCAGTCGAGCGTTTTATCGGATTCTATCCTTTCACCCTTATTGAAACGTTTACGGTAAATGTAAGCTGCAATTACAGGCATCTTCGCTATGAGGTTCAGACAATCCTCAAACATCGGATCCCAGTAATCGTCTTTACTGATTCCTTCGTCATACCTTTTCGCAAATATTGACTCGTGTTGCAACGCAAGTATAGATGAGTTCAGCATCATCATAGGATGAGAATCGGAAGGGAGTGTGTTTAACATATCCCAAATGTACTGCGGCACTTCAGATCTTTTTTGCAATTCCGCTTGCAGGTCTTTTAAACCTTCGCTATCGGGTAACTCGCCTGAGACGAGCAGATAGAATATTTCTTCGGGGATTTTATTTGTCAGCTCAAGTATAGGATAACCTCTGATTATTACCCCGGTATCTAATCCGACTTCAGAAGTATCGCAAATCAGACTTTTAACGCCACGCATACCGCCGAAAAGCTGTTCAATTGTAACACCGCTGATTGCTTTATCGCCGTTGTTGGCTACAATTGATCTCGCTTCTTCCCTTAGCGCCGGTATTTGGGATGCAAGTTTATCTTTTAATATCATCGTTGTATTTTTAATTAGTAATTTTCCGGTCGAACACTAAATATAATCCGATTGCGCTTTTTATTAAAGGCAAGGATTTTTGACAAATTAAGAGGTTCGTTAATCTAACCTTGATCTCCGGGTTTTACATTCAGAATTGAATTTTTTATATGAGATTGATTTGCCTTAATCTGCACCAACAAATAAATTATTTTAGGCGAAAAAACCTATGTACGATAAACTTAAACCAACATTAGAGGCTGAATTACAGTCAATTGAATCCGCGGGGTTATACAAAACAGAGAGAATTATTGAAACTCCGCAAGGCGCAGCGATTAAATCAAACGGCAAGGAAGTTTTAAACTTTTGCGCAAATAATTATCTCGGGCTCTCCTCTCATCCGAAAGTAATTGAAGCGGCTCACCGCGCGCTTGAACAATGGGGATTCGGTATGTCATCAGTCCGGTTTATCTGCGGTACGCAAACCATACATAAAACCCTCGAAAGGAAAATTTCAGAATTCCTTCAAACAGACGATACAATACTGTACGCAGCATGTTTCGATGCAAACGGTGGTGTATTTGAACCGCTGTTAAACGACCATGACGCAATCATCTCCGACGAACTAAATCACGCAAGTATTATTGACGGCGTCAGGCTGTGCAAAGCAATGAGATTCCGATACAAACACAACGATATGGCAGATCTCGAACGCTGTTTGTCTGAGGCAATAGATAAAGGCGCAGATCAAATGCTGATTGTTACCGATGGCGCATTTTCAATGGATGGTACAATTGCGAATTTGAAAGGTATCTGCGATTTAGCTGATAAATACAATGCGCTTGTTATGTCAGATGAATGTCATTGCACCGGATTTCTCGGGAAGACCGGTCGTGGCGCAATTGAACACTGCGATGTAATGGGCAGGGTTGACATAGTTACCGGTACGTTGGGGAAAGCTCTCGGCGGATCAATGGGCGGATTTACATCCGGTAGAAAAGAAATCATTGAAATGCTAAGACAAAGGAGCAGACCTTATCTGTTTTCAAATTCACTTGCACCTGCAATAGTTGGCGGGTCAATTGCGGTATTCGAAATGTTATCGGAGACAACCGAGCTTCGAGATAAGCTCGAGGATAACACAAAATATTTCAGGGAGAAAATGACAACCGCCGGATTTGACATTAAACCGGGCGACCACCCGATTGTACCTATCATGCTTTACGATGCCAAACTATCACAGGAAATGGCATCGAAGTTATTGGACGAAGGAATTTATGTAATCGGATTTTTCTATCCGGTAGTTGCCAAAGGTCAGGCGAGGATCAGAGTACAAATCTCCGCGGCACATACGAAAGATCATTTGGATAAATGTATAGATGCCTTTACAAAAGTGGGTAAAGCTCTCAATGTGATTAACTGAATCCGAATTTCAGTTTTATTGAAAAGTCAAGGATAGCCAATAACATGCTATCGGAATCAAACTAAAACTAATTGATTCTATATAAGTACATACTTAAATCCCACATCGGGCCGTTCCTGTTTGCATTTGCAACAGTTGTGTTCCTTTTTCTATTTCAGTTCATTTACAAAACAATTGATCAGTTGGTAGGTAAGGGGCTAAGCATCTGGCTCATTGTTCAGCTCATTTCATACAACATGGCGTGGATAGTAACGCTGGCTGTCCCAATGGCAGTTTTAGTTGCAACTTTAATGGCGTTTGGAAATCTCGCGTCAACAAATGAACTAACAATAATCAAAGCCGGCGGGATAAGTTTAAGGCGAATGATGATACCGGTTATCCTTTGCAGTATAATTCTTTTCTATCTGATGGTAAAATTCAATAACGAAGTTTTACCCGAGGCTAACCATCAGGCGAGAGTTCTGCTCGGTGACATATCTCGTACGAAACCTACATTCATTCTCGAACCCGGAAAATTCAGCGATGATATCGGTGGAGCAAAAATTCTGGTCAGGAAAATTGATCCGGTATCTAACAAGCTCGAGGATATTTATATTTACGATTACTCCAATCCACAGGTGAGAAATATTTTCACTGCAAAATCGGGCGATATCGGGTTTACAGCAGATCTCAACAATATTGTCATGAACCTTGAGAACGGTGAGATTCATCAATTGAACGTTATTAACCCTTCGCAAAAGTACAAGAAGGTGAAATTTAATAAACACAGGATAACATTAAGCTCTGAAGGGTTTGGATTGCAACAGTCAGGCGAAGGTTCATTCAGGGGCGACCGGGAACTATCCGCCGATTCAATGGTGTCTATACGCGATTCTTTGATTGCACAGGTGAATGATATGTCCGGGAAACTTTCCAGCGCATCATCAGAACTCGCACTGGAACTGGCAAAAATTCCTTACCGGAATTTAACTATCAGGCGAACGGGGGTAACCTCAGACAGCCTCGGCCAAAGCTTAAATCAAGCTAATTCAAATATCATAAGTCTTTACGACAATGTTATTATGAAAAAAACGCAACGACAGGGAATTGTTTTAAACAGCAGAAGCCTGCTATCTCAGGTTTCCCGATACGAAGTGGAGATTTACAAAAAATATTCCATTCCATTCGCCTGCATAGTTTTTGTACTTATTGGAGCGCCACTCGGTTACAGAGTTAAAAAGGGTGGCTTCGGTATTTCTGCGGGATTCTCTTTATTGTTTTTTCTGATTTACTGGGCATCGCTTATCGGTGGGGAGAAACTCGCTGATAGAGGCTTGCTCTCACCACTTCTCGGTATGTGGATTGCCGATATTGTGCTCGGAATATTCGGTTTGTATTTAATGTTTAAATCATCCTGATTATATTAAAACTCAATTGAACCAACAATTATATTTGTCAAGCCCCGGACAATATGAAATTACCCAACTCCGTCAGGTCTGAAAGGAAGCAGCGGTAAGTAATCGAGTATGTGATCCGGGTGTCTTGACCTTTTTTTAACAATATCTCGCTCCGCTTACTCATGAAGAAAACTAAAATCGGTATCATCGGACTGGGTGGAATTTCGCAGGTTATTCACCTTCCAATTCTAAGCAAGTTCAAAGACATTGAAATAGTTTCAATTTGTGATATGGATTACTCCAAAGCAAAGACACTTGCGCACAAACACGGAATAAAATCTTATTATAAAAGTCCTGATGATATGCTGAAAAATGAAGAGCAGATTGAAGCAGTGCTCGTTGCAACGAATACTGACGCACATAAAGACATAGCAATTAAATCAATAAACGCCGGTAAAGATGTACTTGTGGAACGCCCGCTCGCAAGAAATTACGATGAAGCTAAAGATGTTGTGAACGTTGCTAAAAAACGGAAGAGAAAACTAATGGTCGGTATGAATAACAGGTTCCGGACTGACGTGATATTCGCAAGGAATTTCATCCGCGAAAAAGAACTTGGCGATATTTATTATATAAAAGCTGGTTGGCTTAAAGCAAAAAGCTCCGATAAAAAATGGTCAACTGAAAAAGATAAATCCGGCGGTGGTGTAATGCTTGATAACGGGATTGCTATTCTTGATATCGGACTGTGGATGCTCGGTTTCCCTGAGATTAAATCCGTCTCGGCAATTACTTATTACCATAACACGAAATCCGTCGAAGATACATGTATCGCTACCATAAAGTTTAAAAACGGTTCATTGTTAAGCATGGAATCAAGCTGGAGCATGTTGTCAAACGATTTCTTTTATTGCGATGTATATGGAACAACCGGAAGTACAAGAATCAACCCGTTAAAGATCCACAAAAAAATGTCGGGAAGTTTGCTTGACATCACTCCGAAAAATGTTAAAATGCCATCAAATCTCTTTAAGAGCAGTTATGAGCTCGAACTATCTTCGTTCATCTCTGCAGTTCAAGGGAAAAGTCAACTATTCTCAACCGGTGAAGATGCACTGAAAGTAATGCACGTTATCGAATCAATTTATGAATCGGCAAAGTCAGGGAAAGAAATCGCATTTAAATAACCTCAACTTTAATACCTTAAATTTTAAATCACCGCACATTAAAAAAAGCAATAAAATAAAAATTCTCGTAGTAGATGACGAAAAGGATATTGTTGAGCTCTTGAAGTATAATCTCGAAAAAGGAAATGAGTTCATCGTAAAAACAGCATACGACGGAAAGATGGCAATGGATGTGGTTACAACCGAAAAGATTGATCTGATTCTCCTCGATATTATGATGCCTGAAATCAGTGGATTTGATGTATGCAAAAAATTAAAATCCGAAAATTATACTTCCCATATCCCTGTGATTTTTTTAACCGCAAAAGAAAATGAAATTGATGAAATAAACGGGCTCGACCTCGGCGCCGATGATTACATACAGAAACCCGTTTCACCGGGGAAGGTAATTGCCCGTATTAAATCTGTTCTAAGACGAACAACTGCTGACAATGATTCCCGCCCTGCATTTAAGTCGGTCATCCACTTTAAAAATGTTGAAGTTGACGGCAATGCTCACTCTGTAAGAATAGATGGGAGGAATATTTTTTTCCCGAAAAAAGAATTCCAACTGCTCCACTTCCTGCTTTCAAATCCCGGGAGGGTTTTCACCCGCGAAACCTTGCTCAATCATGTCTGGGGAGAAAATATTTATGTAACCGACCGGACAATTGACGTTCATATTGCCAAAGTAAGAGAAAAGCTCGGAGAATATTCAGATTATATCGAGACTATTAAAGGGCTCGGATACAGGCTCAAGGGGGCGTAATCGCACTGCCAATGCCAGCTTTCAGAAAACTTAATCTCATCACAAAATATTTTATCTTTTCTGCCTTCCTGCTGATATTAATATTATCAATTTTTTTATTGAACGGTTCAGATTATAAATTAATTTTGGTTGTGATGATCTCCATTTTATCTTTTGTGATTTTTACTGCCATATTTTTGAACCACGAAGTAACAAACCCGTTAACCCAACTTAAAGAAATTTCAGTTAAACTCTTTTCAGGCGGACCGGAACAATCCAACCTGTGTTCAGATGACCTCGATAAAAAGTTAAACGAGTTAACCGAGATTTCAGATAAACTAATCAAATTCAATTTTAAAAATTCATTCAACAAGGAAACTGTTTCAGCTATTGAGACAATAACAGAATTAACTGAACAGCTTAAAAGCGAGATTTCAACCGCGAGAACTTTTAAGATAAACAGAAATGAATTCCTCGGAAACGTTGCGCACGAATTAAGGACTCCGATTTTTGCCATTCAACTTGCACTTGAAACGTTGTTAGACGGCGCAATTGACGACAAACGGGTTAACAAGGATTTTCTTGAAAGGGCAAACAAACAAGCCGGGCGTATGAAAGAATTGGTTGATAACCTCATCAGCATTTCGAAAATTGAAACCGGAATGAAACTAAGCAGACGATATTTCTGCGTTGGGGAATATATAAAGGAAATTATTTCGGGAATGAAAGACCTTGCTGCCGGAAACAAATCTGAGATCTTATTTATGAATAAAACGAGCAGCAAGTGTGAAATTTTTGCCGATGCGGAACAACTGAAACACGTTTTCATTAACCTGATTGGCAATGCAATTAAATTCTCGCATGAAGGTAGTAACGTGATTGTCAGGGCAATTGAGCGGAGAAAAGACGTTTTATTTGAGGTTGAAGACAGCGGAATCGGAATACCAGCAAAGGACATACCGCGAATTTTCGAGCGGTTTTACCGGATTGATAAAAACCGGTCACGTGACAGAGGTGGAAGCGGTCTTGGACTCTCAATTGTAAAACATATTTTGGAAATACATTCAACATCAATCAGCGTCTCAAGTAGTCCGGGAAACGGTTCGGTTTTCAGATTTGCAATACCGAAGTGATTAGCTATAATATTTTACGTTTGAACTTCAGACAATTTATATTAAAAAGCACATATGCAAAATTCCTCTCCATTTGAAGATTACGTCCCGGAAGGAACATATTCATTTTTTCTTTCGCTTAAAAAGCAATATCCCTTTAGCCTGAAAATAATAACCCGCCGACGGAAAACCCGTCTGGGAGACTTTCGAGTTATTAATGGAAATGAAGGCGTCATTACAATTAATTCAAACCTCAATCAATATTCCTTTGCAGTAACACTCCTTCATGAAATCGCTCACCTGATGGTTTGGCGGGATTTGGGTAATCGCATAGAGAAGCACGGTATCATTTGGAAATCATACTTTTCAAACCTGTTGAATTTATTTTGCGAATACAATCTACCACAAGACGTAAAAAATGCAATCAGAATTTACATGAAAAATCCAAAAGCAAGCCGGTATTCGGATTATAAATTGGCAATGGTACTTAACAGGTACGATATCAAACACGAATCCGAGATATTCCTGGGAGAACTTAAAGAGGGTGAACTTTTCTTATTGTTGTCCAATGGCAGGAAATACATCCGTGGTATTAAACGAAGGACACGTATAGTTTGCGTGGACCTCGAATCGAAAGGGAAATATCTGATAAACGTAGCTGCGCTTGTCAGGCGTGAATAAATTCAAAAATCACATTTCATCCGCATACTTCTTTGAACACTCGCAGGAAGTTTAAACCAAGAATCTTTTTTATATCGGTGGTTGTATAACCACGATCGAATAATCTCTTTGTAAGAACCGGATAAGTTGATACATCATAAAGCTCAAACGGTGTGGAAATCCCACCATCGAAATCACTTCCAATACCGACATAATCAATACCTACGAGGTTTACAATATGGTCAATGTGGTCGATCAGCAAGTCAACGGTTGTAACGCTACCGGATCTGTAGTTCATGAGAAATTCATAACGTAGTTCATTGAACTTAATAAGATCACCGTTTGATTCGGAGTAAATTGAATCAAGTTGCTCTGCATACAAATCCCGTGCATCCGGATACTTTCTGTCGGTAACATTTTTATTCAAGAACAAATCATAAAAGTTAACCTGAATCACACCGCCGGATTTAGCTATTGCTTTTATCTGGTCATCAGTCAGATTGCGGTAATGAGGATTTATACTGTACGCATTCGAGTGTGAGGCAAGAATAGGGTCATTGGTAGTTTCTACCAAATCCCAGAACGCGCGTTCACCAAGGTGCGATACATCAACCATTATACCGAGTTCGTTCATTTTTTTTATGACACTTTTCCCGAAAGGGGTTAATCCCCCTGATACACCTGATACTTTTTCATCTTTCGCTGAAGTTGCAATGTTGTTTGAATTGTTCCAGGTTAATCCGATGTACCTTACCCCTTTTGAATAGAGTCGGCTTACGTTCTCCAGATCGGAGTGTATTGCAGTACCGCCTTCCACACCTATAAGTCCACAGAGTTTTCCGGAGTCAACGATGCGAATTATGTCATCATAAGAATTAGCAAGCTCCAAATCGTCAGAATAAGTTAATGCCAGTTGTTCGAGCTTGTTGATTTGCTGAACGACGAATTTGTATGACGTTTTTACTTTGTTCATTGGTATCCACACTGCAAAGACCTGAACGTCTACCCCGCCTTCTTTAAATCTTACTTTATCGGAGTCAAATGAATAATCAGTTCTCCCGAAAGGCGCATTTCTGTAAAATGATTGCCAGAGAAAATCGTTGTGTGTATCAACAAGGATATTGTCGTAATGAAATTTAAAAATATTTGTGACTTGATTTGAGTCTGAATTCATGATTTCTGTGGTTTCACTTTTCGTAATAAAATTTTCTTTCTTAGAGAGCAAATCCTTGTAACTCAGCAATACAAAAACAACAATTGTCACTGTCACGATTACTATTCCATTTCGTATTAATGGTGATATTTTACTAATATTCAAACTCATCGTTCAACATTGAGGAATTGTCTGTGTTTATGGAAACTTTTGCAATTTCAAAGTATTGTTCCGGGACAAAAAACTTTATTGGTCGCTTAAGCGCCATTCTTGAAAGAGTAGTGTTGAATGCCTCCATTGAATATGAAATATCGAAATCACCGCTTACAGTAAAAGGAATATTATCATCGTTGAGCTTGGCTTTTACCAGGCTTGCTTCAATCGGATTATAGGTTTCATGTACTTCCAGAAACAACATAATTTTTATATTGAAATTAAACCGCGGGCTTTGATTGCCTTCTCATACGCAACTTCGGGATTATCATCAAGTGCGGTTATATGTCCCATTTTTCTGTCAACACGAGTTTGGGTTTTACCGTATATGTGCAGGAATGTGTTTTGTACATTAAGCATACTCTCCAAACCATGTAGTTCAGCATCACCGTTCCTCTCACCTAAGATATTTATCATAACTGCTGAGTTCATAGTCATTGCAGTTGACCCGGGCGGGTATCCGCAAATTGCCCTGATATGATTTTCAAATTGAGACGTAACACACCCTTCGATTGTATAGTGTCCGGAATTATGTACTCGTGGCGCGAGCTCATTTACTTTAATGCTGCCGTCTGCAAGTAAAAATATTTCAATCCCCATCATGCCGACGTAATCGAGTTCTGTCATAATCAACCTGCAATATTCATGTATTTTTTCCCTCAGATGAAAGAACCTGTCCCTGCAGGCTTTTACAATGTGACAAATATGATCTTTCTGAATTGTTTCAACAATCGGATACAAAACCATTTCGCCTTTAGTATTTCTGGCTGTCTGAACCGCAAGTTCCATCAGGAAAGGGATAAACTCTTCGACGAAAAGGTCTCCCCTGTCAGAAAGTGTTTCGAATGCAGACTCAATCTCTGACGATGAATTAATTTCAACATTGCCTTTACCGTCATATCCCATCGTCCGTGATTTAAGTATAACCGGATAAGATTTATCCTCCGCAAATTTTTTTATATCATCGGTATTATTTACCGGTGAAAATCCTGCAACAGGAATTCCAAGATTCTTCAATGTTTTCTTTTGCGTGTATTTATCCTGAATTAACCGTACGACTTCAGATGTCGGCGCAACCGGAATGTTCAATGCTTCAAGAAACTTTATCCGTTCGTGATTAATGAATTCGTTCTCAAGTGTTATCACGTCGCAACCGCGGGCAAATTTCAACAAGGTCTCATCCTCGTCCCAATCGCCGATTACAACATCTTTGTTGATCTTACCGGCGGGCGAATTATCTTCCTTAGATAAAATCCTGAAAGATGCATCGTATCTGTTAAAAGATTCAACCAGCATTCTCGCTAACTGCCCTCCTCCAAGTATTCCTATCTTCTTCAAAGTATGTCCCATTACAGCAGGCGATTTTATTTACCAAGAGTACGGTTATAGCGCGGAACATCTTTAATTATTTCAACTGCTTCAAATAATTGCATATCGGAGCCGAGTGTGGATTTCACCTGTTCGAATTCTTCAATCAATCTTTTGTTAATCTCAGACTCTATGCTCCTTAGAATTTCATTTCGATACGTTTGCATTTCTTCTTCGCTTTTATTCTCTGCTTCTGCTTCCAGCCGGCTAATTGAACTGATAAACTCTTCCGAATAAGTTTGTTCGACTGCAAGATTTTTAAGTTCCGCCAGTTCTTTTTCAACTTTTGAATGATACTCAAACCCACTTTGAGCGAGAAATGATTTAAACTCGATAAAGGTATTTTCATCAACCTTAAAGACACCTGATAACGGATTTTTGTCGAGATAATATGATGCAAACTTAAAGAACATATCGTTCCTTGAAAGCTCTTTGTGAATATCTGATTCGCTCATCAGGTTAACTTCGATATCCGGTGTAATTCCGCCGAATGCATAAACAGTTCTCCCATTAAGCGTTTTGAATTCCTGTTGTGAAAATTCCCTTGTGTTAATAAACACACCGCCTTCGTTCTCTTTAAAATAATTCTTTGTTTGAATCCATCGTCCTGAAGGTGTAAAATATCTCGATGTTGTAATTCTCAGTTGCGCATCGTCGCCAATATTTTTTATTACCTGCACAAGTCCTTTTCCAAACGATTTTTCGCCAACTATTATTCCGCGGTCGAGATCCTGCACTGCGCCTGCAACGATTTCTGACGCCGATGCCGTATTACCGTTTATTAATACTACTAACGGTATTTCAGGTGAAACCAGTGGATCTTCGGTTGAAAATATTTTCTTTTCAGATTCAGGTTTTCTACCCTTGATGATTGTAATCAGGCTGTTCTTCGGGAGTATTTTATTAAGCAATCCGGTAGCAGCATCGAGTAAACCTCCGGTGTTATTCCTAAGATCAATAATTAAACCTTTTAAATCGCCGGTGGATTTCATTGTCTTAATTACGTTATCAACCTCATTCGCAGTATTGGCAGTAAAGCGGTCAAGTTTGAAATATCCGATACCGGTTTGTTCATCGCCAATGTATCCGTAATAAGATATATTTTTTAAAATTATCTCTTCGCGAGTCAGGTTAAAATCAATTATCTCATCGTCCCGTTTAATTTGCACAAAGAGAGGAGTTCCGACTGTCCCCCGTACAATTTTGTTTAGCTCATTATACATCGAAGGATTAATTTCCTTACCGTCTATAGTGATAATTTTGTCCCCTATTTTCAGACCTCGTCGTTGCGCTTCATAACCGTTCATCACATCGGTAATAACCACACTGTTCCCGTGAACTCCGACAGTTATTCCAATACCGCCGTACTTACCGTTTGTTATCAGGTCAATCTCATTTGCGTTTACCTCGTCATAAAATCCGGTGTAAGGATCGAGAGTTGATAACATACCTTCAATCCCTGCCCTCAAAAACATGTCTGTATTAATTTCATCTACATAATTGAGAGTTACCTCCCGGTAAACCTCGCCGAATTTTTGAAGATTTCTGTTTATCCTGTCGTAAATATCATCAGGTGGTTTTGAATTCAACTTACTCGATGCAACAACTGAATACACAAAAAACGATATTAGAAAAACTTTACTGAAAAATTTATTCCTCATGATAAAGATTTTAGTTTTCCTGTTATTAACAGTTTAATTTTATTATGAATTTCATTTACAGGTTTAAGACCATTTAACTTTACAATCCTGCTATTAACTTTTGCAAGTTCACGGTAACCCTTGATAACCTTGTTAAAATACCCCGCTCTACGATCTTCGATCCTGTCATTTGATGAAGACATTAAACCTTGCCTTTTAATGGATTCCGGGTAAGTAATATCAATAAGGAAAGTTAAGTCAGGTTTAACTCCGGCAGATGAAATTTTGTTTACCATTGAAATTATCTTCATATCAACTTTACCGCCATATCCCTGATACGCGGTTGAAGAATCAAAATACCTGTCACAAATTACAATCACACCTTGATTTAAACATGGTTTGATAACTTCTTCGGTAAGTTGTTTCCTCGATGCAGAAAACAACAGAAATTCCGTCAGGAAATCCATCGGCTTACAGGATTTATCCAGCAGAATTTTCCTTATTTTTTCTGATACCCGAGTTCCACCGGGCTCGCGGATAAGTTTTGTCCTATAACCTATGCCACTGAGATAATTGTGAAGTAAAATTGCCTGAGTTGATTTTCCGCTTCTGTCTATACCTTCAAATGTAATGAACATTTAAAAACAAGTTATGGATAATACCCGAAACATTCAAAATAATTTAGACAGGTATTACGATTAATGAATATAAAACTTTTTAGTTGAAATAAATTCTACATGGGAAAGTATTTCAGATTTATTTGCCGATACAAAATTTTCCAAAGATATTTGACAATATTTCATTGTTTGTTACTTCACCGGTTATTTCTCCGAGGTAATCCATCGCATTCCTGAGATCAATGGAAATAAATTCACCACTCATATTGTTCTTCAATGATTCAATTGCCTTGCTCAATGACGCAACAACGTTCTCAAGACATATTTTGTGCCTGAGATTAGTAAGAGTTATCTCTGATGATTTGCCAACCGTAATTTCATTCGAAACAATCTCAACCATTTTCAATTTCAACGCTTCTATCGTGTTGCTGTCTTTTATTGAAATTTTCAGCTCGTTTAGTTGTCCATCTGAATTTGCAAGGTCTGACTTAGATAACACAATGAGTAACTTTTCCGGTTTAACAATACTTTTCACCTGATTGATTTCATCAAGAATTGTCCCTTTGGGTTTGGTTGAATCAATTAAATACAAAACTACATCAGCTTCATATATTTTATCCATACTTCGCTTTATACCTTCGCTCTCAATAATATCTTCAGCAAAACGCAATCCTGCCGTATCAGTCAGACTAAACAGGAAACCTTTGATAATCAGGCTCTCCTCGATGTAATCTCTCGTTGTACCTTCAATTTCACTAACTATCGCGCGATTGGATTTCAACAGTTCATTGAACAGTGATGATTTGCCACTATTGGGTTTCCCGGCAATGACAAGTTTAACACCTTCCCTTATTACCTTTCCTGCAATGTATGAATCTATAACTTGTTCGAGTTTGTCTTTAAGGAGTTGAAATTTTTTCAGCATCTCACTTTTATCAGTAAACTCCAATCCTTCATCTGCAAAATCGAGTTCGAGTTCAACCAGTGACGTAAGGTTAATAAGTTCCTTCCGGGTTTGTTTAACAAAATCAGAAAGTGAGCCTTCAAGTTGTCTTATACTGGAAAACTGAGCTTTTTCCGTTTTCGCTTTAATCAAGTCGGCAACTGCTTCCGCCTGTGACAAATCAATCCTGCCATTGAGGAAAGCTCGTTTTGTAAATTCACCAGCTTCAGCAAGTCGCACTCCGGATTTCAATAATGCAGATAAAATCCGCTGTGTCAAATATTGGCCACCGTGACACGAAATTTCTATAATATCCTCACCGGTATATGAATTTGGGTTTTTAAAAACTGACACGAGCACTTCGTCCAGCAGATTCCCGCCGTCAAAAATGTACCCGAAGTGGATAGTATGGCTAAGTACCGCTTCTGCGTTAAAGGATAATTTTCTCCCCTTATCTTTATAAAATATTTCACCTAATGAAGCGAACGCATTTCCCCCTGAAACGCGGATAACCGAAATACCGCCTTCACCGGCGGGAGTCGCAATTGCGGCTATTGTGTCATACAGGTTTTTCTTCATATAGTTTTAACTTTCTGCGACCTATAAATAATCCAGATGAAAACCGGCGCGCCAATAAATGATGTAACAATACCAACGGGAAGTTCAGACGGAGCAATAATTGTTCTCGCCACAAGATCGGAGATCACCAGAAATATTGCACCAAGCAAAACCGAACAGACAACGGCAGCGCGATGGTCAGCCCCAACCATGATTTTAGCAATGTTTGGCACTACCAACCCTACAAAAGAAATTATACCCGAGATTGCAACAGCGCCGCCGGCAAGGACGGAAGATATAAATATGCACAATGCTTGCACCCTTTTTATATTCAAACCAACAGAGATTGAAAGCTCTTCTCCCATACTGAGTATATTCAGCTCTTTTGAGATCAGAACAGTAGCAAACACGCCGGTTAGAATAAACCCACCTGCCATATAAATTTCAGTCCAACCTCTACCTGAAAGACCGCCGTTCAGCCAGAATATTATTTGAGCTACTGACCTGCCGGCGCGTAGAAGGAGAAATCCATTTACGGATGCCAGCAAAGCGTTAACAGCAATTCCCGCTAAGATGATTTTATTTGATGAGATAAAATTACTATATTTATCATCTATTCCTTTTGCTATAAGGTAAATAAACAAAGTTGTAAGGAACGCAAAAACAAAGGAAACAGGGGTAACGAAATAGAATGAAATTAACCATGGGAGCAAGAATATCAGAATTGCACCGAACCCCGCACCCGCGGAAATCCCAAGCAATCCGGGTTCTGCAAGGTTATTTTTTAACAAAGATTGAAGTATTATTCCGGCGCTTCCTAAGGCTGCTCCTACCAATATTGATATTATTACACGAGGTAAACGGATATCGTAAAATATCTTTGCCTGAACTTCATCGAGTGAAAGCGAGATAAGGCTTGAAACACTTATCTTCACACTACCGGATAACAATGATACAACTACCAGAACCATTAAGAGTAAAAGCAAACCCGATATTATGAGGAAATTTTTTTTCAATGGACTAAATCCGTTTACTTTTACAAGTTAACTCCATCAACAATTTTATTTAATGAACAAATTCGGCTCGTTTAAAATAAAGATTGCTCTCATCTTCGGCGGATTGTTAATCATAATTATTATTCTTTTATATACCCAATCCATCGTTACAAAAATTGAAAATCGAGAAAAGCAGATAGCTGGACTTTATGCCCGTTCACTCGAATATTTGGCAAACGATGAAAATGAATCCGGCGAATACAACTTCATTTTTAATGAGATAATTTTCCAGATTGATTTTCCGGTGATCGCCACCGACCCGAACTACCGGTACATCACCATGACCCGCAATGTTAACTTAGATACCAACAGACAATGGACTGCACTTGATACCGCGAAATTATTTGAGCTCGCTCAATCCATGGCAGAAATTAATCCACCCATAAAAGTTACTTATCAGGATTCGATTGTACTTAATCTGGTTCACTATGGCCAGTCAAACCTTGTGAGGGAACTTAAGATCTTTCCTATCGTGGAGATAACGATTGCAGTATTGTTCTTATTCATTAGTTACATAGGATTTTCCTATATTAAACGAACCGAACAGAGCAATATATGGGTTGGGCTTTCACGCGAAACAGCGCATCAACTGGGAACTCCACTCTCTTCCCTCATGGGATGGGTTGAACTGCTCAAAGAAAACCAACGCGACAATGACAAAGCGCTGGAGATTATCCGCGAAGTTGAAAATGACATTGAAAAGCTCAATAAAATTACCGGCAGGTTCTCAAAAATCGGCTCAAAACCTGAACTCAAAAAAGAAGACCTGAACAAACTTATTGTCAACGTAAAAAAATATTTCGAGAAACGAATCCCCTCGTTAAAATCAACTGCAGGCGACGTAAAGAAAAAAGTTGAGATGAGCGTAAACTCAAACCACGATGTATTTGCGCTCGTAAATAAAGATCTATTCGAATGGGTTGTTGAGAACCTGTTTAAAAATGCGCTGGATGCAATGGATAAGAAATCCGGTGAGATAAACGTTACAATTTCCGAAAACGAAGAAGATGCCATAATTGATATTACAGATAATGGTAAAGGGATAGACAACAAGTTTAAAAAGGATGTATTCAGACCGGGATACTCCACAAAGAAACGCGGTTGGGGTCTCGGCTTGAGCCTGTCAAAAAGAATTATCGAAGATTACCACAAAGGTAAACTGATTTTGCTTGATACTGATATTAACAAGGGGACAACTTTCAGAATAAAATTGTCCAAACAAAACAACGATACATCGAACCGGATTTAAAAAATAAAGCATCTAAATTTTTCGGCAGTACGGGATTCCTCATTTTACTGCTCGTAGTCGTAAAAACCTTATTTCAACTACTGATTCTCAAATCCGGATACCGGATGCTATCAGCAGATGATTATTGTCGCACGGTAAAATCATTTGAATGGCTACAAAGCCCGGAAATTTATTCGGGCGTGTGGCTATCTCCTCACTTCTGGATTAACGGTTTGTTTATAAACTTTATGGGCAACATGCTTGAGGCAGTTGCACTGGTAAATTACATTTATTCAACCCTCGCATTAGTTGTATTCTACAGGTTATGTCAACTTGTATTCAGTAAGGTCATTGCGTTCTGGTCAGGGTTGATATTTGCAATCTTTCACTTTCAGGTTTGGCTGGGAATTTCAGGTTTACCGGAAACTATTTTCTTTTTCTTTACGCTTTGCGGTATTTATTACTTTTTGTTGTGGAAAAAACACGGACACCGAAATCTGCTGCTTGTACTGAGCAGTATTGCTTTTGGTTTAAGTAATCTATTCCGCTACGAGGGTTGGCTGTTTACGTTTACGTTTCTTATACTCGTGCTTGCAGAGTCGCTCCGGGATAAAAAGTTGTCTTTCAGGTTAGTGAAACACCTGTCCATTAGCGCCATATCCACATTTACAATTATCTGGTGGATTATACAAAACTACATTGATCACGGTAACGGGTTTTTCTTCGCTTCTGAAACAACAAAAATTTTCAATCAATTTAACTCTGCGGGATTTTTTCAAAGATTAGTTCAATATCCAACTTTCATTTTTTACACTGCTCCGATTACAACTTTTTTCGCGCTTAAACCAATTTACGATATTCTCAGACGAAGGGAATTTGCGCTTGCTAAATATTTTGTCCTGTTTATATTAATACAGATTGTTTTATTGATGATACACAGCATTTCGGGAACAGGCGGGACAAATATGATTTCAAGATACATTATCCTCAATGCGATTTTATTGCTACCGTTATCCGTATATCAATTTCTTTTATTTAAAAAACCCGTTGCTGTTACGATTATATTTGTAACTGTTTTAATTAATGCCATCTGGAGTTTTTATTACCCGCAGCCTTACAGGGAAGATACATTCGAAGTTGGATATTTAACAAAGGATTTAATCAACAGTGGTTATATCTCCAAAAACGGAAAAATTTATTTTGAAGAAATTGCAGGTTATCATGATGTATGGGCTATTAAAGCACTTTCAAATGCACCGGATAAGTTTCTCCTCGGTATATTTCCGGTTACTTCAAGATCTAAAACGAAGTTTAAATCAAAACCTTCAGGTGAAGATCTGGATCCGAACATTCTCGATGTAAAAAATTTCCTTGAAGATAATAACGTGCAGGCAGCTATTGTCCGTTCGGACAGCTACCGTGATAAACTCTCTAGACTTATGCTAAAGTATGATGAGATTGGCGAATATAAAGTATTCTACGTGAAAGATAGGGAAAGTTCGATTTCAGATTCCACAATCTCACTTGAAGCCAGAAATATTGAATCGCTCGATAGCAATTCAACCGTAATAAACTTCGGTAAATTACTTGCTATAAAAAGCTATGAAATTGATAACACAAATTTCGGTTTAAATCCTCAAACCGTTGTAATTGAATGGGCATCAACTAATAAATATATCATTGACAGCCTTGCTTACAAAGAATTTGACTTCAACAGATACAAGTGTATAATTGAAATCAAAAATATCGATAACGATTCATCAGTTTACAACATCTCAACAAATATCTTTTCAGATCGGGCTATCGAGGAGTTGCTACAATATAACCGTGTTAAAAATATTATTGTCCTCAGACCATTTGCACTATTACAATATTCGAGACAGTACGGATCATCGCCCTTTGAAGGCGGAGTTTACGACCTGTCGCTCAAAGTCAGAGACAATAAACTGAAAACTGATTTGCAGGTATTTAAGGGTGACAAACCGTATTCAAGGGAGCTTATGCTTTCAGATTCCGGAAACGTTTCCCCGGATTCGTCAATTGCTATGGATACATTATTAAACAAGACACAAAAAACAACTAAGGTTGGCAATAGCATGGATTCAGTAATGTATTCCTACAACCTTGGAAACATTATTGCAATGTTTCCCGATTCTGATTTTAATAAAATTGTTCAGAAGAAATCGGACTTCCTTAGAATAACAACACAAAACTGGCTTCAACTTTTATTTTCGCAAAGGTATCAGGGTGACCATGTGTTAAACTGGATATTCAATTACTTTTAGATGTATCTCTTTGCCGGTCCTGAAAGCTCAATATTTTTAAATCCATTATCGAAGTTAAAATTTACTTCCAGTATATCTCCTGATCTGGTGAGTAATTTTATCGGTGGTTCGATTCCGTATTTCGCAAATGCGGAGAAAGCCCCTGAAAGTGCTCCTGTCCCGCACGCTAAGGTCTCACCTTCAACTCCACGCTCGTAGCTTCTTATCTTCAGAAATTCTTCTTGTATCTCAATAAAGTTTACATTAGCCCCTTCCGGGAGAAGGTCTTTATGGTTTCTGATTACTCTGCCGATCATATCAACATCCATATTGTCAATATCCTTAAAGTGTGACGAGTTAACCTCGTTATTGAAAATTACCGCGTGTGGCGATCCGACATCAACATAAGAAATATTAATGCTTATCCACCATCCTGAAGTATTTACGGTTAACGGCACATCCGGGTTAAACACTTTTGGTGGCGGAAATCCAACGGAATAAATTCCATTGTTCAACCGGTTGACCCGATAAACTTCGTTCACCGCTTCAATCAATAGCGAATGATTACCGGACAATCCCTCATCAAAAATAAATCCGGCAGTACATCTCAACCCGTTACCGCAGAGTGCATTACCTGTTCCGTCTTTGTTGTAATAATTCATCTTGTAATCTGCTTTGCGGCTGCTTTCCAGAAAAATTACACCGTCAATTTCTTTGTGCAATTCGACCTTCTCCTTAACCACCTTTTCGTAATCGGAGAATTGCCCGTCAAGGTTGTTAAGCATTACAAACTTATTTCCGGCACCTGAATATTTTTTATCCTCCATACTAGAAATCTGAAAAGGCACCCCTTGAATTTGTTTCTTTGGTAATCTTAATGTCTCTAAGGTCGGGTGCTTTAATCCTTATTTCAAGTCGAAATCCTCTGTAAAATCCCGTAGGGTACCAATTGAATAACATTTCCCATGAATTCAGGTCGCGGTATGCAGTAATGTACGGCGCGCCAATTTCTTTACGAATGAAATCGTAACTTGCAGATGCGGTAAACTTCCAGTTTCTGGTTAAACTGAAATTCAGATTCGTGCGTAAATTGGAAATGCGGCTCGGTATAAAAGGATTCGATTTATTCTCAGAATAATTGTAATTGAAACTAACCGAAACCGGAATATCGTAAACAACATGATCCAATTTATCAAACACTGTTTCATTCGGAAGCCTCTCAATTGAATCGAGGTTTAAATCAGACGAGCTACTGAAACCAAAATTAAATCCGGTTGAAAGGTTGATTGAAAATGATGTAAGTTCCGCAAGTTTCCCATCGGAATCCCAGAGAAAAGTATTTATCCTTCTATTTGAAACCGGATCAAATTTGTAAAAATTAAATCTTGCGCTCCCGCCAATATTAAGTATCCCCCCGATAGCAGTACGAAAGTCTGTAAATAACTCTGAGAACCTCAACGAATCCGCCGCAAAATTATAACTCAATCCTGTGTTCAGATTAAATAACTGAAACTTATTTTCGGTTGTATCATTTTCTAAAGTTTTCATTTCAAAAAGGTTACCGATTGAGAAATTCAAAGACTGAAGTTCGCTTGCCGGCGCACCACCGAAAAGGCTTCCCTCGTAATGTGAATACTTTACTATATCACCCTCCGCATCTTTATATTCACCGTAATATCCAAATCCCGGACTCGAAAAATCCGGCTGAAAGCTGTAAGATATCGAAGGCGTAATCGTATGCCGGATACCGGTAATATTAAATATCTCAGGTGTGAAGATTCCTATCAGTTTAGATGACAACGAAATCCCGGTATTGAAGAACCGCACTGCTTCAAACCGGTTAACAGTTGTAGTTAAAACTGAACTATCGGCAGGCTCGAAATATTTTCTAATCGATCTGTCGTACCAAAGTTCAGTATAATTGAAAAATGGTCGAATGGTAATGAAATCAAATGGCGGTGTGAAATTTATTCTCAAATCGTGTCTTACTCCCGGACGGGAATCTTTAAATACACTGTCAACTCCGGTTGTGGTTTCAACGTTAATTTTTTGCCTATTATAAATTGCAGCGAGGTTATATGAATAGGACAAATATTCAATTGCTGACGCGTTACTACCGGTAAAGTCTTTTGACCTGAATGGAAATACTTCCGTATTGGAAAAATTAATTGAGGGTAATCTTTCATTAATATCTCCGGTTTGCAGGTTCTGATCCCTGAAATAGTTCAGTGAAAGCGAGAACGGCGTTCCCTCCCAAAATTTTGTCAGTGTAAAATTTGAAACAATGTTCTGACGTAGTAGGTCATTAAGATTATTTGTAATGTTATCGAAATAACTCTTCCCGCTTGTGAACGTAACATTTCCGTCAATCGTAAGGGTCGGGTCAATTCTCTGATTGTGCCTGATGTTGATCATCCAGGCATCGGACGAAAATTTATCCGGATCGGTATCTTCGCCCAGCCTTATCCTTGAGTAACCTGCTTCAATTCCCCCGGAAAAATTATATCTTAAAGCATAACGGAACTTCGATTTAAGGTCTAATCTACCTTTCGTAAAATATGATAGCGTCGCATTGATATCCATATAATCGTTGATTGCCCAGAAATATCCAAGCCCGGCAATGTAATTACCATAAGTTCCATCATCGCCGAAGGTCGGAGTTATAATTCCTGAGTTCCTTCCTTTTTTATTGGGGAATACCGCAAACGGTACCCAGAACACCGGGACACCTTCTATATACAAAAAGACCGACCGGGCGATGATCTTGTCATTGGGGATAATTTTCATTTCGGGGGAACTGAAAAAGTATTCGGGATTAACCCGATAGGAGGAAGTAGTGTAAAGTCCACCTTTGACGTAGTAAAGGTCGCCGGCAACGCGTTTGATTTTATCGCCGAAGTAATAACCTACATCTGCTTCGGTAAATCCCTGAGATACGCTCCCCTGCCGGGTTTTGAAGTTATATGTAAGATGCGAACCCTCGTAAACTTCACTTCCTTGTATCATAACCGGCAACTGACTGAATCCCGATTCGTTCGTTGAATCTGCAACTCCGGTAGCGTCCAGAATCTGCGTTTGCCGGTCAATTACAATTTTACCAGCCGTTAGCCTCATATCCTGATAGGTCAGTTCAGCTTTGTTGTAAAGGAAAAGTTGATTTGATTTTAAATCAAATACTGCGGAATCGCTTGCGATATAATTGATGATATCAGTGATTTCCGATTCTGCAACAGGATATCCGTGAATCGAATCATTTTGTCCGTGTACGGTATCGGCGGGAGTCTCAACCGGATTTCCCTGTGAGAATAGCAGTTCACAGAATACGGAAAAAAATATGAGAATTAATATTGAACTTCTCAAAACCATTCACTTCACAACAACCTCATTACTAAGTTCATCGGGGTTCACACCATCGGCGGGAAACTCCTTTATCAGCATATTCCCCATTTCGTTAATTACGTCAATAATTCCGTCGCAATAATTACCATTTCTGAAATTATTCACGATAATTTCTTTAACGTAGCGCCATTTCTCTTCGGGAATTTTTTCGTAAATTCCTTCATCGGCAATAATCTCATACTTTCGTTCATCAAATAAGATGAAAATTAAAATTCCTGTCCTGTCTTTAGTGTTTTGCATACCAAGATTAAAGAACTCCGAGACTGCTATTTCTCTCGGGCTAAGGGTATCTTCATAAATTCCCCTGGTGACTTTAATACACAACTTAATTTCGCCTGAGGTTTTCGATTCCACCCAGGAAATTTTTTCTTCAATTCGTTTGAGGTCGTTATCGTTAAGATATTTCGCTAAAAATTTTTGAGTCATACTTTTGCTAAATTAATTACCAACTTCCGCTTGAACCGCCCCCGCCAAAAGATCCGCCGCCACCACTGAAAGACCCGAACGAACTACCGCTACTCCCTGAGCCGCTTCCCCAAAATCCGCCTGAAAAGCCTGATCTGCCTCCGCCAATTCTGTAAGATTTACCCACACCGGCTATTGTCGCAATTATCCTGATAATGACCATAACGAATATGAATCCGAAAATAATAACAGTTACTATAAACGACGGGATATTAAAACTTTCATTTGAAGTCTCCTCAGCTTCGTATTCACCTTTCGTTGCCTGAATTATCGCATCAACGCCGTTATTGATACCCTTATAAAAATTTCCGTTTCGGAATTCCGGTGTTATTTCATTCCGGATAATTGAATTTGCGAGAGCATCTGTCAAAGCGCCCTCTAATCCGTAGCCAACTTCTATTCTTAGCTTTCTGTCGTCTTTCGCAATCAGAAGTAATACTCCGTTATCCTTACCCTTTTGTCCGATCAGATTTTCCTCTGCAATTCTCAATGAAACGTCTTCAATCGGTTCACCTTGAAGCGATGAAATCATATATACAACAACCTGATTGGAAGTGGAATCAGCGAATGCTTTCAGTTTATTATCAAGGGAGCTTATTTCACTTTCGGTCAGAGTTCCGGTTTCATCGGTTACAAAATACATTAGCCGTGACGAAGTAGTGCCAAGTGATTTCCCTTGCTGTGAATGTAAGGGGAACGTTAAAAATAAGACTAAAACTATCGTGTTGAAAATAAATCTCATCGGTAACTAAAAAAAGTAAAATAGTTCTTCTGTGTTGAAATTAATATTAAATAAAAAAGGCGACCCGTATAGATCGCCTGAATATAATTATTTGGTTTTAAGGTTTAACCTCCGGCAAGTCGTACAATTTCTTTATCCATATCTTCCATTGGCATAAATGTATACCGTCTCTCAATATTTGCCCTGTTGATTTCGTCAATAATCGAAACCATCAGGCTGTATTTCATATCCCGGCTGAATTTCAGTAACATCAGCGTCTGGTCATTCGCTCCGTAAATTTGTTCGAGTCTGGTTTTAACGTTATTGAAAGCAACGAATTCAGGGGGGTTCTCAGTACCGTCGGCTTTTCCAAGAGAAAAGTAAATGTTACCTTCACCGGAAACCCTTATGTAAAGGACGTTTGACATGTCAACCTTTACCTTGTCTTTTTCGTCACCTTTCGGGAGGTTTATCTGCATAACCTGAGGTTGAGCCAATACAGTTGTAAGAATAAAAAAAGTAAGCAAGAGCAGGATAACATCAACCATCGGCGTCATGTCAATCCTTACTCCGGGTTTCTTACCTTTGCTGTAACTCTTTTTAAACCGGTCACCTTGTGCGGAGGTATCTTCTCCGCCACCCATTCCAGCCATTGTGGAAACTCCTTATTATTGATTAATATTAATCATGTTTAATTTCAGTAACGAGAGCAAATCTCGTGTTACCGGAATTTTTCAATGCCGCCATAAGATCTTCCATTGCACCGTATTTCCCGTCTCTATCGCCTTTAACAACAATCCTGAAATCTGATTTACCGTCAGTCATATTCCTCAAGGCAACTCTAAGCTCGTTCATAGTTCTCTCAAATTGGTCTTTATCCAACAGTACAGGTTTCCTTCGCAAGACAACATCTCCAACCTTTCCGGTTTCAATAATCTCACTTTTGGAAGTGCTGTCGGGATGCCATACGCCAATGGCAAATTTATCTCCGAAAACTTCTTCTCTGACAAGGTAATTATCTACGTCCAGGAAAATGTCGCCGGTGGGCGAGAGGGTTATGGTCATCACGTCAATTTCGGGCAGCTTTGTGGTATCAACATTAATTGACTCCGGCAACGAAACTTCTACACCTTCGGATTCAGCTGCTTTGAAAGTAGCAGTAAGCATGAAGAAAGTTAACAGAAGGAGAATCACGTCAACCAACGGAGTCATATCAATATTAACACCTGGCTTTTTGGCAGCCTTTGGCTTTTTCATTGTAAAATTTTACCGTTTAATTATCAAAATTGAACTTGAAAATCCAAAGTTCACTTTATCTTGATAGCAAGCAACTGAAGCATATTGTAAGTTGCCTCGTCAATCATGTAAGTAATGTTTCCTACTTTAGTGACGAAGAAATTGTATGCAATAGTTCCGATGATTGCGCCAATAAGTCCGCCTGCTGTACAAATCAGAGCTTCTGAAATACCGGCGGCAAGTTCAGCGGCATTTGGTGTACCTGCAACGGAAAGGGTCTGGAATGCTCTAATCATTCCGATAACCGTTCCGAACAAACCAACAAGTACCGAAACCGAAGCAATTGTAGAAAGCACAACAAGGTTTTTCTCGAGCAACGGAACTTCAAGCAACATCGCTTCTTCCACCGCCCTTGAAATTTCTGCAAGTTTCTTCTCGGCGTCCATCTGATCATCTACAACAAGGGTTTCATATCGCTCAATCCCCTGCCTCAGGATGTTTGCAATTGAACCTTTTTGTTTATCACATTCCGATTTCGCTGACTCAATATCACCGCTTTGAACGTGTTGTTGAAATCTTTTCAGGAAAGATTCTATCGGACCTCTTCCCTTCGCTTTACCTAAGGTAAGCTGTCTTTCTATTGTGTAAGTAATAACCATAATGCTAAGCGTCATGAGCGCTATAACAACCGGTCCGCCTAAATATACCGTTCCAACCAGATTGATTGGTTGCTTTGGATTTGCAGGATCGAAGTTTGCCGGGTTCCCGAACACAAAGAAATAAATAAGACTTGAAACTACTAGTGCAACGATTATCAGAACTGTTGCAAACATTGATTGTTTCATTAAATTAACCTCCCGATTTCCATTTAGGATTTTTTGATTATGTTTTGTTTTGAAATGATCATTTAATATATCAGAAACTTGCTATTGCTTCCTCAAGTGTCGGATATGAGTCAAATATCAAAGACAGTTTGGTGATAACAAACAAATTCTCGAGGTTTTTATTTAGCTGGCATAGCTTTATGGTACCTTCCCGCTTTGAGTAATTTGCATGCGCTGAAATCAACACACCCAATGCAGTTGAGTTTAGATAGTTTACTCCGCCAAGATCAATTATCATTTTCACATTACCTTCATCAGATAATTTCTTTATTGTGTTTCTTAAATCATCAGTTTCATCTCCACCTACAAAACTTCCCTTCGGTGCAACAACAACCAAACCTTTATCTGAGATTTCTTCGATTTTTATATTTGCCATAATTGAAATTTTTGTTGGACAAATTAAATCATTATAAAGAAAATTGCAATTTACAAAGTATTTTTAATAATAGAGTTGTCTCACGACCTGTGATTTCAGGTTATGGATTTTAGAATTTGGTCGTTAATATCGTTAATTTCACCTGCCCCGGTAATATCAAAGATAGCATTCCCGTTTTTCCTGAAATAGTCAAGCACAGGCGCGGTTGACTCTTTATAAACTGCAAGCCGGTTTTTCACCGCGTCTTCAGTATCATCGCTCCTGCCTCTTGAGAGCATACGTTCGATCAATTCCTCGTCTTTTACGATAAGGTTAATTACCTTAACGTCATCGAAACCGAGCTTCGAAAAAATACCGGTTAACGCAATTGCCTGCGCAAGAGTTCGTGGAAATCCATCGAGAATAAATCCGTTACTCTCAGACCGTTCCGCTAAAGATTGCTCTACTATACCAATCATGATCTCGTCCGGTACGAGGTGACCTGAATCCATTATTGCTTTAGCCTTTTTACCGAGATCTGTTCCGGCTGTAACTGCTTCCCGCAATATTTGTCCGGTGGAAAAATGGTCCAGGTTCAGTTTGTCAGCGATAATCTCTGCCTGAGTACCTTTACCGGCGCCCGGTGGACCGAAAATTATTAATCTGTACATGTTTTATTTTATTTTTTCAATGGCTGCTAATTGTCCGCATGCGGCGTTTATATCTTCACCGCTGCTCTTACGTAGGTTTACTACTACCCTGCGATCCCTTAAGGCTGCAATAAAGTTATTTATATTTCTTTTTGAAAGTGAATTTTGTTTATCCGAAAATGAGTTTAAGTAAGATATCGGTTCGGATAATTTGAAATTTATCGGATGAAAAGGGATTACGTTTACGTTAGATGGTACCATTCTTGAAATCTTTTCAATTCGTGCAACGTCTTTATCAGTATCGTTCAAACCGGGGAAAACGATGTACTCAATAGTTACCTTGTTTCCTGTCTTCCGGTAAAAGTATATCAGCTCATCATAAATTGCCGAAAGTTCGTTCACTTTTGAGGTTGGTATTAAAGCTTCCCTCAAACCACGGTCGGTCGAGTGGAGTGAAAGTGCAAGTTTTACATTCCGAATCTGGTAATTCTTTTCTGATGAAATGTCGTCCGCAAATTTCTTTATCCTTCCCTTAAACCCGACAGTTGAAATGGTAATCCTGCGCGAAGAAACAGCGAGCCCCTCGGGATCGGTCAATATTTTCAATGATGAAATCGTGTTACTGTAATTAAGGAACGGTTCACCCATGCCCATGAATACAAGGTTTGTCGGGTCGAGTCCGGTCTGGTCGCATACGGTATAAACTTGTGAGACAATATCGCCGGCGCTGAGATTTTTGCTGAACCCCATTTTCCCCGTAGCACAAAATTCGCACCCTACGTTGCAACCAACCTGAGTCGAAACACAAACGGTGTTTCTTCTGCCTTCGTTGATCAGTACAGTTTCAATCCTGTTTCCGTTTTTCGTCCCGCCCATATTCAACAGATATTTGAACGTTTCATATTTCCCCGAAACGCTCGTCTGCAATACGTGCGGAATTTTGATTTGATATCCGGTGTTCAGGAACTCCTTAATATCCTTTGGTAGTCCGTGAATTTTCCCAATCTCCTTAACTTTATTTTTATGAACGCTCCGGAAAATCTGCCTCGCCCTGAATCTTTCGAAACCAGCATCTGAAACTTCAGCTTCTAATTGCTCCTTTGTTATTGATCTTAAATCTCTCTTCATATTTGTATCCGCAAAATTAGCCAATAACCAATGCTGTATCTATGAAATAAATTCAATTAATATCTTTCACAACGCTTTAAAAAAATTTTTGGTTTAAAGTCACAAACAAAATAATTATCTTAGTTACCATTCAAACTAATACCGTATTTTTTAATGCGCATTGACCTAAGTGTACTAAACGAAGAGCAAAGGAAAGCTGTTGAGGAAATCGAAGGTCCTTCAATGATAATAGCCGGTGCGGGGAGCGGAAAAACGCGGGTACTCACTTATAAAATTGCACACCTTATAGAATCAGGCGTAAACCCTTTTGAAATTTTAGCGCTTACATTTACAAATAAAGCCGCAAGGGAAATGAAAGAGAGGGTTGACAATCTCGTCGGACATTACTCTCAAAAATTGTGGATGGGAACTTTTCATTCAATCTTTGCGAAGATCCTGAGATTTGACGGCGATAAACTCGGCTACACCCGGAATTTTTCTATATACGATTCCGATGATGCTGTTAACGCAGTTAAACAATCAATGATTTCATGCAGTATCCCAACCGAAAACCCAACACCGAAAACTATTTACGGGTACATCAGCAACCTGAAAAATAAAATGGTGCTGCCGCACGAATTCTCCTCAATCGCTAAAAATCCACTTGAACTGAAAGTCGCAACAATTTACAAAGATTACCAGCAGGTACTTAGAAAAAGTAACGCAATGGATTTCGACGACTTGCTGCTGAACCCCATTTATTTATTCAGGCAATTTCCGGATGTGCTGGAAAGATATCAGGATCGGTTTAAGTTTATTTTAGTTGATGAATATCAGGATACGAACAAAGCGCAATACTTAATTGTTAAACTGCTTGCATCAAAGTACAGGAACCTCACCATTGTCGGTGATGATGCACAATCAATTTACAAATGGCGCGGTGCGGAAATTCAGAATATATTCGACTTCAGTTCTGATTTCACCGATGCGAAAATTTTCCGTCTCGAAAAAAATTACCGCTCAACGAAAAAAATTCTCAAACTCGCCGATGATGTAATCAAGAGAAACAAAAGGCAGATTGAAAAAACTTTGTGGACTGATAACGACGACGGCGACAATATTGTTATCAATGAACTAATGACCGACCGTGACGAGGCGCTGAAAGTCGTTACGATTATCCACAACGAAATGCGCAGGAAAAAAATTAACTATAAGGACTTCGTAATTCTTTACAGGACAAATGCGCAATCGAGGTTATTTGAGGATTCGTTGCGAAATAATAAAATCCCCTATGTGATCATTGGCGGTATCAGGTTTTACCAGCGAAAGGAAATCAAGGACGTTCTATGTAACCTTAAAGTTATAGTAAACCCGAAAGACGATGAAGCGCTGAAGCGTTTGTTCGGATTAACCGAAGGGATTGGTAAAACTTCGGTTGACAGGTTAATCCAAAAAGCGGAAATTCAGGAAACCTCAATTTACGATGTACTGAAAAATATTGACGGTAACCCTGAATTCGGCGGCGCGGTTAAAAACCGGCTCGTTGGTGTACTTAACTTCATCAGGAAATATCAGTACCTCAAGGACGAAGTATCAGTTTCCGAACTTGCGCGGATGGTAATTGACGAAGCCGGCGTCATTAGAAAACTCCGGGAAGAAAATACTCCCGAGTCTGAAGATCGCATTTCAAACATCATGGAACTTGCTTCCGCAATTGCTGAATATTCCGAAAATAATGACAACCCTACGCTTGAAGAATTCTTACAGGAAGTGTCTCTGGTTGCAGATATTGATAACCTCGATAACCAGAAGAACGCTGTAACACTTATGACAATTCATTCCGCAAAGGGATTGGAGTTTCCCGTTGTGTTTATCACCGGTCTGGAAGAGGGTTTATTCCCTGTCGGCAATTCATTTTTATCAGATGATGAACTCGAAGAAGAAAGGAGATTGTTTTACGTTGCAATTACCCGCGCCATGAATAACCTCTACATGAGCCATGCAAATCAAAGGTACAAATTCGGAGTTCAATCTTACCAAATGAAATCCAGGTTCCTTAAAGATATCAGCAACGATTTATTGAATAGCATAATTGACCACGCTGGATTAAAGTTGAACGTCAGGAATCCAAATATCGAACCGAAAAAGAAATCCCACTCTGCAACCGGCGCATCAATCAGGTACGAACATTATAAATCACGGCGGAGTAATTCCGCGCCGGAGAACGATAAATTCCCCGATATTAAAAAAGGTGTAGTTGTTGTTCACAATACTTTCGGCAAAGGTACAGTGCTCGGCACTAACGGAAAAGGTTTGGATAAGAAAGCTGAAATTTATTTTGAAGATGTCGGATTAAAGAAAATTGTTTTGAAGTACGCAAAAATGACAGTAAACGAAATTTGATATGGCAAACTGGTTATTGAAAACGGAACCGGATGTTTATTCATTCGATGATCTGGTTAAAGATAAAAAAACCGTATGGGACGGAGTGCGAAATAACACCGCGCTGGTTCACATGAGGAACGTGCGCAAAGGCGACCTTGCGCTCATTTACCACACCGGGTCTGAACGGCAAATTACCGGCATCGCAAAAATAACATCAGACCCGTATCCGGATCCTACGGCTGAAAACCCACGGTTTGTAGTCTTTGACTTAAAGCCCGTAAAAAAATTGAAATCACCGGTAACGCTGCAAAGTATAAAAGGTGACAAAAGATTTGCGGACTTTCCTTTAGTCAGAATTTCGCGACTATCAGCAATGCCCGTAACAGATGATTTATGGGAAACTATCATCAGGATGTCCGGCGCTTAAGAGGTGTTCAATTGTGAATTCACATTCATTCACGTATTGTATAGTTTTGTAATCACTGAACGCAAATCCGTTCTATCGTTTTATACAGAGAGTTGTCCGAGTGGCTGAAGGAGCACGATTGGAAATCGTGTATGGCGGTAACGTCATCGCGGGTTCGAATCCCGCACTCTCTGCTGTGCAAGGTGTAAAAAATTCTCAAAAATCTGTTGACCCGTTAAACTCATTTGATCTTTAATCATCTCGAAGCCGGCTAATAACTCCGGCCGGTTTGCCGTTCTCAACATCGTATCTTCAGCAATCCATGATTCAAGCATTTCTCCGGTAATTTCAATGTGACCCTGAATTCCGTATTGGTAACTTCCTACACGTACAAATTGATTTTTGCATTCTTTTCCAACACCTAACAAAGTCGTGCCCGGGCTAAGTATAACTGTTTCGCCGTGAAGGTGAAATACCCTGAACTTTTCGCTTACGGAATCACACAGCCGGTCGGATTTCCCTTCTTCGGTTAATTCAACTTCATAGTACCCGGAATCACCGTCTGAAAATCCAATCTCCTTTTTAACCGATTTAACAACCTCGCCGCCGGTAGCTTTCACCAGTATCTGTAATCCGAGGCATACTCCGAGAAAGGGTAAATTTAACCCGATGGCTTCGTCAACGATTTGAAACGCAAGGCGAATGACGTGTGAGTTATCGTTAGCGCTTGCAGGTCCGCCGAGCATTACAACTGCGCCGTAATTATTTATTCGCGGTATCGAAGTTAATAAAGTGAGGTCAATAATTTCATAGGGTTGATTTTTGCCTATGCAAACTTTCTCAAAGATTCCCGGACCCTCGCGGGAGATGTTCTTTACAAACAATACCGGCTTGATTGTTGTGGCGGTACTATTCGCCATCTTTTACAAATTTCATTGAGATTGAATTCACACAATGACGTACATTTTTATCGGTGTAACCTTCGCCGGAAAATACATGCCCGAGGTGACCGCCGCAATTGTTGCAGATGATTTCCGTCCTGATTCCGTCAACGTCCGGAACTTGTTTTACTGCGCCATCAATTTCATCATCGAAACTCGGCCACCCGCAATGCGAATCGAATTTATCTTCCGACCTGTAAAGCGGTGAATTGCATCGCCTGCAAATGTAAACCCCGCGTTCTTTGTTATTGAGAAGCTCACCCGTAAAAGGCATCTCCGTACCCTTGTGTATTATTACCCGCTCCTCTTCAGGGCTTAGCTTATTGTACTTCAGGCTGTCGTTAATCTGATCCGGTTTCATGTGCGTAAAATAGTTTTGTGATTTGTTTAATGGTCTTAAATGTGTGACTATATTGTACACCGACTGAGGCTTAAGCAACACAATCGCTAAAATTAAAATTGTCAAAACTGATAATACTTTCATAAGGTAAATTAACGATTACCGCTTAAAACTAATTCCTGCGAATTGAATTAAAAATTAAATTTTAAATTGACATTTTAGGCGGAACTGTAAATTCAAATCGCTCAAAGACAACACCGACGGAATACACGGAGAGATGGCTGAGTGGTTGAAAGCACCGGTCTCGAAAACCGGCATATCCGCAAGGGTATCCAGGGTTCGAATCCCTGTCTCTCCGCAAAGAATCAAACCTCGAAAAACACTGTTGAACGCGCTCGGCGTTTCGCTTGATGATTTAATGAAGTAAAAATATGAAAGGAATTATTTACATAATGACAACTGCGGTTTCAGGTCTCATAAAATTAGGTCAAACCGACACTGATAATTTTCAAGAGCGTATGCGCTTTCTTGAGGCTAATGGCTATTATAATGTTTCTGGTCTAAAGAGATTTTTCGCCATTGAACTTGCAGATTACAAAGAAAAAGAAAGTCTTTTAATAGAAATTTTTAACAAACATCGTGTTGGTGATAGTGAACTCTTCGCTCTTGATTATGATTTGGTCCGACAACTTTTATTATCTTTTGACGGCAAAGTAATTTATCCAAAAGAAGTAAACAAAGAAAAAGAATTTGATGAAGTTGCCAAAGCGAGGGAGCAGGGAGCAAGATTTACTTTTTATAAAAAAGGGATTAAAGACGGAGATGAGATTGTTTTTATTGCTGACAAAGAAATTACAGCCAAAGTAGTCGATGAGCGTGAAGTGGAATACGGAGATCAAATCTGGAAACTCTCACCTCTTACTCGTAAGATCTATGAAGATCGTGGAGAAGTAAATAGTAGTGGCGCGTATCAAGGAGCGGCTTACTGGGAGTATAAGGGTAAAAAATTAAAAGATTTACCGGATATTAAATAACACTATGGCAAATTCTAAAGAAGCAAAAGCACGAATAAAAATAAACAAACTCCTTGAACAAGCAGGTTGGCGTTTTTTTGATAATGAAAAGGGACAAGCGAATATTTCGCTTGAACCGAATGTAAAACTTACGCAAAAGGATATTGATGCTTTTGGCGAAGATTTTGAATCTACAAAAAACGGCTTTATTGATTTTTTATTGCTTGATGAAAAAGGTTTTCCGCTCGTTATTTTGGAAGCCAAAAAAGAAGATAAAAATCCACTAGACGGAAAAGAACAAGCGGGACGTTGGCAGCAAGCGTAAAACAACACGACACAGCAGACATTTACCGAGTGAAAACTGAAAAGAGAGAAACAAGTTTTGACAGGGGGACGACAACATACAGACCATATTTCAAACGGACAGCGGGTAGGCAGACACTCTTTGCCGACCCTTCTGTATTTTTTATCCCTCCGCACAAAATATTTTGAAATTTTATGCCAGCACGCAAATGGCACATTTGCTTTTACCCCAATATCACAAGCCGACCCTTCAGGCAAAACCAAAAGAGCCATTTTTTGCAAACGCACCGCAAAACGACTAAAAGGAAATTGATTACTTTTTATCTTGTAAAATGAGATACTATAAATTTTAAACCTATCTTTGCGACTTGACATCATTTGAACAAATGAACAGAATAAAAGAAGTGTTGGACGAAAAAGGCATAAAGCAAACTTGGCTTGCCGAGCAATTGGGCAAAAGCTACAATATGGTTAATGCCTATGTGCAAAACAGACAACAACCACGAATTGAAGTGCTTTACGAAATAGCTGAAATTCTTAGCGTGAACGTAAAGGAACTGTTGATTGACAACGAAATTAAAAAGGACAAGAAATGAGCAACGAGCAAAAAATTACGACTGATATAAAAGTGCCGAACAAAGATTTGGATACATTGAAATTGCACTTTCCGCATTGCTTTGACAAGGACGGGAATTTTCAATTGGAAAAGTTTAAAGCTAGCCTGACTGAAAAAGAAATCAATTTTTCTACCGAGAGTTATGGATTAGATTGGTTGGGCAAAAGCTACGCAAGATTGTTGGCAAGCGACCCTGCAACTACGTTGTTGAAAGCAGACGAAACCCACAACAACAAACCCGAAAATGCCAACTCTGAAAACTTACTTATAAAAGGTGACAACTTGGAAGTATTGAAACACCTTGCTAACGCCTATTACGAGCAAGTTAAAATGATTTACATAGACCCACCATACAATACAGGAGGTGATGGCTTTGTATATAACGATGATAGAAAGTTTACGGTAAAAGAGTTGCAACAGTTGATTGGCATTGATGCAGAAAAAGCAAAACGCATTTTAGATTTTACGCAAAGTAAAAGTAACAGTCATTCTGCTTGGCTTACTTTTATGTATCCACGCCTATACATAGCCAAGCAAATGCTTAAAAATGAAGGTGCAATTTTTATTTCAATTGACGATAACGAAGTGGCTCAACTTCGTTTATTAATGGATGAAGTTTTTGGGGAAGAAAATTTTGCAGGACAAATAGTTTGGCAGACTGCAACTGATAATAACCCAACCCAAGTAGCAACAGAACACGAATATGTATTAGTTTTTGTAAAAAACAGAATATACCAAGACTATTGGGAAACACCTTCAGAAAAAGGGAAAATTATCCAAGCTAAATATGAAGAATTGAAATATGAACTTGGAGATGACTTGGACCAAATTCAAAAACAATTAAGGCATTGGATAAGAAAACAAAATAACGGGGATGATTTATCAGGTGTAGCTCATTATTCATATGTGGACGAAAAGGGTGTATACTATCCAGGAAATTCAGCAAATACAAAACCAGGGGGCTACAATTATGACATAATTCATCCAGTTACTAATGAAATTTGTGCAAAACCTGAATATGGTTACAGATTTACCTTGGACACCTTTAATAATGCCGATAGTAAAGGAGACGTCCAATGGGGAGAAGACGAAAATACAATTCCTAAAATTAAAAAGCGATTAGACACGGTTACTCAAAAACTAAAAAGCTATTATTACGAAGATAACCGTTCAACATCTGCTGAATTAAAGGAATTATTTGACGGAAAAAAAGTTTTCAATAATCCAAAGTCAATCAATTTCCTTAAACATATTCTAAAGTTCATCACTTCTGAAAATGATTTGATATTAGACTATTTTGCAGGCAGTGGCACGACAGGTGATTCCATCTACAGATTGAATATTGAAGATTATTCCAAAAGAAAATTTATCCTTGTTCAAATCCCAGAAGAAATTGATAGTAAAAAAAACAAAGTAGCTTTTGATTTTGTAAAAAATGAACTCAAAGTAAATCCAACAATATTTGAAATAACAAAAGAAAGAATTTCAAGAGCATCAAAAAAAGTCAAATCCGAAATTGAAGCAAAAATTAAGTCCAAAGAAAAAGAAATAAAAGAACTTGAATCTAAATTGAATTTTGACAGCAAAGACGAAAATATAAAACAGCTCAAAGTCGAAATTGAATCACTAAAAAATCAAGATTTGGGATTCAAAATCTTTGAAACCACCCCTATTTGGGAAGATTACAATTTTGAAGCGGAGCAGTTTGACAGTTCGCAAACGCTGTTTGATGTGGGTAAACTTTCAGAAGATGACATCAAAGCATTACTTATTACTTGGAAAACGTATGACGGTATTTCATTAACACAAGATTTAGAAAGTGTTGATTTAAGCGGTTACACCGCTTATTACGGCAATGGCAGATTGTATTTAATGAACAAAGGTTTTACCACCGACAGTCTGAAAGCACTCTTGGAAAAAATAGATACAGACAAACATTTTGAACCTAAAAGCATCATCGCCTTTGGTTATCACTTGGAAAGTAAGAGTTTACGAGAGATTTCTGAAAACGTAAAAACATACAACAACAAGAAAAAAAGCGACATTGACTTTATAACAAGGTATTAATATGAAGGGATTTAATTTTGAGAAGAACCTGAACCATCAATCACACGCAGTAGATAGCACTATTGCTGTGTTTGAGAATATTAGCCTTGTTCAGCCAACGGAAGCGGATAAAAACTATATTAATCCTGCATTTGATTTTTTAAGCGATTGGGCGTACCCGCAAAATTTAAGAGCCGTTCAAGAAAGTAACGGTATTGATGAAAAAATAAAGCGCAACAGCAACATCATTGATATAATGATGGAAACTGGAACAGGCAAAACATACACTTATACCAAAACCATTTTTGAACTCAATAAAAGTTATGGCATTTTCAAATTTATTGTTGTTGTTCCAACGCTATCTATCAAAGCAGGAACTATTGACTTTTTGAAATCGGACAGCAGCCGTGAGCATTTCAAAGAACAATACGGAAAAACGCTTCACTTACACATTGTCGAAAGTCAGAAAAACAGTAAGAGTAAAAAGTCGTTCATTCCACCGGCAGTTAACAGTTTTGTAAATGCCGGAAACTTTGAGAAAAACAGTATTCAGGTTATGATTATCAATGCAGGTATGATTAATTCTGAAACAATGCAAAAGAGTTTTGACAAAGGTTTGTTCGATAAATACACCGTTCCATTTGATGCAATTGGAGCAACCAAACCTTTTATGATTATTGACGAGCCACACAAATTTGGGCAAGGGAATAAGACCTGGGAGAACATTCAAAAGATGAAACCCCAATTTATTTTGCGATATGGAGCTACTTTTCAAGGTTACGAAAACCTAATTTACACACTAACTGCCGTTGATTCTTTCAACAGAAATTTAGTGAAAGGAGTTATCGGACACATAACGGAATTTAACGCAGGGGAAAACGCAATTGTAAAATTTATTGATTCAGATGGAACAGAAGCAAGTTTTGAATTAAATGAAAATGATAAACGCAAAACAGTAAAACTTAAAAAGAAAGACAGTTTACAAACGATTCATTCTGAAATGAGTGATTTGTCAATTGAAAATTTGAACAAAAGCACGGTTGTTTTATCAAACGGGTTGGAAATGAAAAAGGGAGACAAAATCAACCCTTATTCGTATGCGGAAAAGTTGCAAGAAACAATGATTCAAAAGGCGATTAAACACCATTTTGAAATTGAAAAACAACTCTTAACAAGGGAAGTAAAAATAAAGCCATTAACGCTTTTCTTCATTGACAACATAGACGAATACCGAAACAAAGAAGGATATATCAGAAAAACAGTAGAGCAATACATCAAAGCAGAAATTGAAGAATTACTAAAAACAGAAAAAGACACTTTTTATAAAGCATACCTTGAAAAAACTTTGATTGACCTTTCTGCCACACACGCAGGTTATTTTTCAAAAGACAATACCGAGAAAGACGAAGCCATTGAAAAGGAGATAAACGAAATTTTGCACGACAAACAAGCAATGCTTGATTTGGAAAACCCAAGACGATTTATTTTTTCTAAATGGACTTTGCGTGAAGGTTGGGACAATCCGAATGTCTTTCAAATTTGTAAACTCCGAAGTAGTGGTAGTGAAATATCAAAGTTGCAAGAAGTTGGACGTGGTTTGCGTTTGCCTGTAAACGAATACGGCAATCGCGTTAAAGACGAACAATTTTATCTTAACTACTTTGTGGACTTCACGGAAAGCGACTTTGTAGATAAGTTGGTGAATGAAATCAATCAAAAATCAGGAGCAATTTCCATTGAGCAAGTTCCTAACAAACTTACTGAGCAGATGATTAAAAAGATTTGTGAACTATACGAAACTACGGAAGATGAACTTTTGGAAGTGCTGGACACAAATAACGTAATCACAAGAACAAACTCATTTAAGACAGGCGGTTTTGATTTTATCAAACAGAACTATTCACGAATTTTTGAAGGCGTTAATTCTAACAAGGTTCGCAAAGCAACCGACCCTAAAAAGAAAGTAGTAGTAAGAACAGAGAAATACCAAGAACTGAAAGACCTTTGGGAAAAACTAAACGAAAAAGTAATCCTTGAATACAAGTTTGACAACGAAGCAAACTTCAAAACACTATTTACCGAATTTTTGAAAGCACAAAAAGACAATTTCACTTCTGACGGAATTAACGAGAGAATTTCAAAAGTAGAAATCAAGGACAACAAAGCAGTAGCAATCGAACCTGAATCGGTTTACAACCGAAAGACTTCAACTATTTCAATTTTGAAATACAGCGACTTTTTGAAAGAACTTTCAAAGATTCTAAACATAAACATTACAACGCTTCATCAATCAATCATTGACGCAGAAATAGACATAAACAAGTATCTCAACCAGAAGACACTTAGAGTTATCAAACATAATTTTGACTTTTTCTTAATGACACAAGCCTTTGACAAATATTCGATTGAATATAAAAAGGTATCAAACAGCATTCACCCGACAAAACTAACAGACGAGAAAGGCAATGTTCTGAAAGAAATTTCTGCTTCCGATGTTGGTGTATTGTTTTCAGACGAAGATGTGGCAGACTCATACTTCTTTGAAGAATTGTATTACGATTCTGACTTAGAGAAAACAAACATCAAAACAGAAATTAAAGAAGTGATTGTTTTTACCAAAATTCCGAAGAACTCAATTAAAATTCCAGTTGCAGGTGGCAAATCGTATTCGCCTGACTTTGCTTATGTGCTAAAGTTCAAAGACGGAGAGCAAAAACTAAACTTCATTGTTGAGACAAAGGACGTAAACAACAAAGACGGACTTCGTGACGAAGAAAAATTCAAAATCAAACACGCTGAAAAGTTCTTTGACGGCAAAGTAAAAATTGAGTTCAGGTCACAATTCAGCAACAACAAAATAGTTGACTTAATCAAAGAACTTGCAGTTGATGAATAAGCCGACACCAATAAGCCAACGCATTTTGCAAGCACATTGCCAAAGCCGCACAAGCCAACGCCACAACCAAAGCTTTGTCAAAGAGCTTGCAAAGCCAACGCACAACCGACTGACAACCAAGCCAGAAGATGAACACCGAACCGATAACAGCGGTTTTGCAAAAAAGCGGGTTCAGTGGTTAATTGAACATTCTACCTCGCATCAACTTTTGTGGCATGTTGACAGTTTAGTGCTCCGAAATCCGCTTCTTCGCAAAGCCGCAAAACGTTATGTGCAACCCTAAAACGACAACAGAACAACAATGACAAAAGCAATAATTTTAGTAGGACTTGGTGGCGGAATTGGAAGTATTTTACGTTACCTAACTTCGGTTGTTGTTGCCAAACACTTTCAGGCAATTTTTCCTTTAGCAACATTTACAGCCAATGTTTTAGGTTGTTTGATTATTGGAATATTCATCGGATTATTTGACCGACAACAACTGGCAAACCCTGACCTGAAATTTTTATTGATAACAGGTTTTTGCGGTGGCTATACAACATTTTCGGCTTTTGCCTCAGAGAATATCAACTTGTTTCAATCAGGCAATTCATTGACTGCTTTCGTTTACATAGCGTCAAGTGTTTTGATTAGCCTGTTTGCGGTTTTCATAGGAATAATCTTGACAAAATAATAAAATGATAAAAGACAAATTTAATCCTTGGCATAGTGTATCACCGGGGGACAAAATACCTGACATCGTGAACGGAATAATTGAAATTCCCAAAGGGACACGGGCAAAATACGAATTGGACAAAGACAGCGGTTTACTAAAATTGGACAGAGTTTTATATTCTTCCGTCTATTATCCTGCAAATTATGGTTTTATTCCGCAAACCTATTGCGATGACAAAGACCCGTTGGACATATTGATTTTGACACAAATTGACGTTGTTCCTCTTTGCATTGTTCCTGCCAAAATAATAGGCGTAATGAGAATGCTTGATAATGGCGAAGCAGACGATAAAATCATTGCTGTGAGTGCAGGTGACCCAAGTGTAAACCATATCAACGACATTGCGGAACTTCCCCAGCACTTCATCAGCGAACTGCGTAACTTCTTTGAAGACTACAAAAAATTAGAAAACAAAACTGTTGTAGTAGAAGAATTTTTCGATAGAAAGACGGCTATTGAAATTTTACAAGACAGTTTTAAAATGTATAAAGACCATTTTACGAAACGACAAGAAGGGCAGCACATAACAGCGGTTTGGCGTAATGGGGTCGGACGTTCTTCGTATGAAAATTTGTGCTACATTTAAACTTTCGGGAGCACATTTGCAAGTCGCACAAGCCAATAAAAGCCGATTTTCAATTTACAACTAATGAAGGTGCTTTACCTCTTAAATATCCTGATGATGTTGGCAATGGTGTATTTAACCAATTTGCTGTTTTTGATGGTGAAATTGGCAGCCGACATTTGAAAAACCGAAATGACTTTAAATTCAGACCAGCAGGATTAAGACTATTCAATGAATTTAATACTGCACTTGAGAATTTGAATAATCGTTTGTTCACGGAAATCAGAACAAAGAATATTGCAAACCCTTTTGTAGATGAAGATATTTTTCAAGGTGAATCAGAAATTAAAACTTTTCTTTCTTCGCTTTCGCACAACTCAAATCTCGAAGATTTAAAAAAGCATCTGCCATTTACTGAAGAAGAAAAAACGAAAAAAGGTGAACCCGAGGAAAAGACGGTAGAAGCTAACGACAAGAATGAAAGGATTTTGTCAATACTTTCACAACAGATTAGTTTTAAGCGCTACGCTACAAATAACATTTGGCAGAAAACAATATCAGTTCGCCAGTGACAGTTTGTACATTAACAAAAACAAAAAAAAGCCGGTGATTAAACCGGCTTACAAAACCTGAGTTTCCTTTTCCTTTTCGATGTGAGGGGGAACGGTTTTAAAGACGTAATCCCAGAGCGGGTTACTTACACCGTACGCTGTATGTTCATCATTATAGTGATGCCTGAGGTGATATTCTTTCAGGAACCTTCCAATTTTCCCTTGCATCTTCATGTGGTGCGTCGCGTAGTGAATCGAGTCATAGGATATATACCCGATAATGAACCCTGCAAAAATGGAATAATTGTACGGTTCAAACACCCATTGAAAAATGAAGAAGAACAACACCGCCAGCGGGAGGCTCACCAGTAGTGGCATCACAAGCCTTGTACTGTCGCGCGGATAATCGTGATGAATTCCGTGTACCAGAAAGTGAATCCTTTTACCCGTTTCAGATTTCGGATCGTAGTGGAATACCCACCTGTGAAATGCGTATTCAAAAATCGTCCAAATAAATACACCTGCTACGAAAGACCAGAGTATATCCGGAATTGATATTCTGTTATAAGCTAAATATAGCATCGCGATTGACGCGGGAAGGTAAACCACTATCGGTGTTGCCGGGTGGATGTGCGAGAAATATTCCAGTATGGGATTTTTAAAAAGTCTGATTGTTTCATCTTTATTTGAGATGAACATTCTTTTTGCCATGACAATTTTTTTATTAGTTAAAAATAATTATACTCTTTAAAAACATAAAGTCGGATAAAAATATTAAACTTACCGTAAATATTTATACTTCATAATCACTTTGCATTTATCTCAATATGGAGTTATTTTTGTAATTGTAACAAACCAATTAAAAAATAAATCATGAACAAAGAACAACTGATTTCACAAATGTCTGCGGACGCTAAAATAACAAAAGTGCAAGCTAAAGCAGCATTAGAATCATTCATTGACTCAGTAAAGAAAACCGTTAAGAAAGGTGATAGATTAGGACTTGTAGGATTTGGAACTTTTTCATACACAAAGAGGAAAGCCCGCATGGGAAGGAATCCTCAGACCGGCGCTGATATTAAAATTGCAGCAAAGAAATCCGTGAAGTTCAAAGCGGGAAAAGAATTTGATTCATTCGTTAACGGTTCGAAGAAAAAGTAACTTTAATATTTATGTTAAGGCGCCTCTACCGGCGCCTTTTTTATTTGTACTCCTTATTTATAACTTTCTTAAGTATCCAGTTATCTGCATCGAATGTAACTTTCAATGGTTTCCCCTGTATCGGTCGCACAAAATCCTGAGCCACACTGTCATTAAAGAATCTTAGTTCCATAACTGAAAACCCGGTTTCAACCAAAATTCTAATCGGCATCTTGTAAAGTTTGTAACCTTCCTGAACCTGCTCGAGATGTATTCTAAGGTTGTAAGTATGAGGCTGTCCCGGAATGTCAAACTCATCCGCTTTCCAGGAGAATTCGTACACCGGACGATCTTTACCCTTATAAATCCATTGATCGAAAAAATACTGAAGATCTGTTCCTGAGACTTCTTCGCATATAGCTTGAAATTGTTGAGTCGTTGCGTTTTTGAATTTATACTCGCCGGCGTATTTCCTGAGTATCCTGTAAAAAGTTGAATCCCCTACAACTCCTCTGAGCATGTGGAGACACCAACTGCCTTTCTGGTAAACCGATGATCCGAAAATAAATCCTTCCGGATTGTAAACCGTGCTGTTGAAGTAACCGAAATCTTCCTGCATCATGTATTCGCTTAGACCTGTTCTACCTTTCCTGTGTTCAGCCCACAACGCTTCCGAATAAGATGCAAACCCTTCGTTTAACCAAATATCTTTCCAGCTTGCAGGAGAAACGGAATTACCGAACCACTGATGTGCAAGTTCATGAGCTACTATATTTTCATATTTAAAATCACCGGTAATTGTCATGTATCCCATGCTTGAAATTGTTTGATGTTCCATAGCTCCGTTAAGCCAGCCAAATGTAACCATGCCGTACTTCTCGTTTATAAACGGATACTCACCGAAAAGCCCTGAGAAATAATCAATCATCTCCGGTGTATTACTCCAATCGGTTTTAGCTTTTTCGGTAAGGCTCGGAAAACTGTAATACGTTATCGGCATCACAGTATTGTCGGACAATCTGTATTCATCCTGCCATTGGTTGTATCTGCCAATCGTCATCGCAACAAGGTAAGTTGTTATCGGATAAGAAGATCTCCAGTGGAATATTTTCCTGTCGCCTTCAATTGTTTCGTTTATTAGCAAACCGTTGGATGTTGCCGTTAATGCTGAATCAACATTGATAATCATATCCGAAGTGAACTTGTCGTCAGGTCTGTCTTTACAAGGCCACCATGTCGGAGCAAAAGTTGGTTCGCTTAGCGTATAAACGCATGGATAGCCGTCGTATTTCCAAAACGAAAACGAATCGAATCCTTTGTTTTCGGGTTTACCGTTGTATTCAATTTTTATTTCAAATTCATCACCCTTATTAATTTTACCCGATGTAAACAGTTTCAACATATTCTCTTCCCGCACGTAACCTACATTTTCACCATTAAGCGAAACCAGACTGACGTTCAGATTATCGTAAAAATTTATCCAGACGGAATTTAATGTATCAGATTCATTCCGCGCTTTTGAAGTTACTATTCCTGATATACTTTTATTATCCGTATCTACGGTGATTCTGATTTCATTGTGCCTGACGTCGAATTGATCCTGCATGGCAATTGTACGTTCGCTGTCAACCCTCAGATCATCGTTGAACGTTTCTTCCCCGTACTTTTCTAACAGGCGGTTGCTGAGTTCCTTTATCTTTTCCGGCGTCGGAAATGCAAAAATTAATTTCGCGATAAAGGTGATTGCGATGACATGGATTACTGACATCATAATCATAAAAACTGTTGCTGAGATTTTTATCATAACCGGTATGGGTTTGATTTGATTATTGTTCGGATAAAAAAAATCCATTTGTTTAAATCTTATAACTGCAATTTAAAATTAAGTTCACTAATTTTGTTCCTAAATTTAAATGCAAATGAAAAATAAATTTTTATATCTGATTTTAATAATCATAATTCCGGTCATTCTTTTTCAAGGCTGTATGGAGTTTCAACGAAACATAAAGTTAAATAAAGACGGATCCGGATCGGAAGAACTTACGTTTCATATCGAAAAGGTTTTCTTTGATTCCCTCATTGAATTTATAGCTTCGCTTGATTCAACCAGAATAACTACTTTCAGAGATTCATTATATAACGATGAATATTTCACTTCAGATATAAGAAAGGACTCAAAGGATGTTCAAGGAATTTCTGATCTTGTAATAAATTCCGCAACAAACGAAGACTCATCTAAAACAATTTTTGTTGGATACAACTTCGATAACGTCATGTCTCTAAACGACCCGATAGGAACGTCCAATTCCCGTAATAATTCAAATTACAATTACTCTGTAGTATGGGATGAAACGGACGAACAGATTAATTTCAGATATACAATTATACCTGCAGCAGATGAAGAGGATGGCGGCAATACTCTTTCCAAAGGTTTCGATAATTTTCTTAACGGGAAATTTGCCACATTCAAAATCGAATTCCCATACGAAATAATTTCGTCTAACGCTACCGAGACGAACGGAAACACGCTTACCTGGAAAATTAGTATGGACGAATTTAGCAAACTGAAGGAACCTTACGTTATTGATGTAGTCATGGAGAAGTAATTGATGTAACCTGTAATTTTCAACGGAAGATTAGTAAACCCTTTTCCCGTTTTTAAATGTCATTATTACTTTACATTTTTTAATCTCTTCAAAATTCATTTCGAACAGGTTTTCAGTAATAACCAAATCCGCAATGAACCCGGGTTTAAGGTATCCTCTCGTCTCTTCGGTATAAGTAGCATACGCATTTGCCTTTGTGTAAGCATCGAGACATTCATCCGGAGTAAACGGATCACCCGGTAATCCTGCCCGTGTCAGAGCATAATAAATGGTTTCAAACGGATTTTCAATTATGACAGGAAAATCTGTACCGAAGTTTATAGTAACTCCCCTGCTAAGTAATTCGCGATAGTTGTGAACAATTGAAATGTCATTGAGAATCTCTTCTGAAGTTTTCGCATCGTTGCTCAGATGTCCGGGTTGAACCGATGCAATGATGTTTAAAATTCTGAACCGTTCAAAATCTGCAGGCTGAATGTGTTGCGCGTGTTCTATTCTAAATCTTCGTGGTCTGATACCGGATTTTTTATTTAAGTTACCAATCTTGTCAAGTAATTCGGTAACTGCTTTATCACCAATCGCATGGACAGCCATCCCGTAATCAGCGAGATCTATCATCTCAAAATATTTATCGAAACTACCCGAATCAACAAATTCTGTTCTGATCCCGCAATGATTTGTCCCCTTGTAGTTTCCGTGCATGAGCGCTGTTTTGCTCGATAATGATCCGTCATAAAAGGCTTTGAAACATTTAAAAACAATGGCAGAACGAAACTCTGCAAATTCCTTTTTTATTGTTTCAATATTCTCAAATTCACTAAACGGTAGCACGGCGTAATCAAATAAACCGAACTCATTTTTTTCAAGGAGCAGTTTGTAAACCTCAAGGTCAGGTCTCCTTACAATATCCGTAACGGCGGTAATCCCCAGACTGTGCAGTTTCGCTATCTGATTCTTCAGTAATTGCGATTTTTCAGATAAGGATTTTTGTGGAATAACGCTTTGTACATATTCCATCGCACGTTCCTTCAGCTCGCCTGTCGGATTTCCATTCTCATCATAGATTAACTCATCCCGTGTAAATAAACCGGACTTGTTCATGATACCGGATAACTCAAGTGCTTTTGAATTTACGAAAGCTGAGTGCAGGTCGAATCGCGGGATAAATAAAGGTTTTTCGCTTTCGATACTGTTGAAGAAATCCAATCCAAGTGGAATGTGTTCAACGAAATTTGAATCCGAAAAGTATCCGCCGCACGTCCATTGGCCGGTATTTTCACGGGAATAATTTTTTATTGAATCGGTAAAATCTTTGATGGTACTGGCTGCGCGTAAATCGAGATGTGAGTTCAGTATCGCTCCGGCTAAGAGATGACAATGACCATCGTGAAATGCCGGTATTACGAGTTTGTCCGGGAGGTTTAAAATCTCATCGAAATCAATTTTACATTTGCTGAGTGAATCTGAATTCCCGACAAATTCTATTTTACCGCTTTCATCGTCGAAACCGATGTGCGACGCGTAATAATTCCTCCCTAACCAGATCCGTGCATTTGATATTAAAGTTTTCATTTGTCGGTTGTGATTTCATTCAATTTCATTGAAACAATTTTAGTGGTGCAGAAAAATAGTTAAAAATTCAAGAAATTCAGTTTGTGTTTTTACCTGTCTGTTAACCCGGATTCATACTTCATTAACTGTTTACGGTTTACCAGCCTGTGAAGAGCCCTTAGCTTTTAATTTGTCTGAATATTACGAAACGATCATTTGAATCACGTCTCACTTCAATAACATCATTTGTTTTGTTTCAATGAAATCCTCCGCTTGCAAAGTATAGTAATAAATCCCGCTGCTCAACTTAAATTTACCGGCTGAAAACTGATAGTTGTATGAACCAGCGCTTAGAACTTCATCAATAAGGATAGCTACAGATCGCCCCAGTACGTCAGAGATTGTCAGTTTAACGTTCGATGATTTCGGAATATTGAAACTTATAATGGTAACTGGATTAAACGGATTGGGATAGTTTTGGAATAAACGGAAATCCTGCGGAATATTTGTTTGGTGAATAATTCCGGTCCCGCCACCGAGCGTACCGTTGAGGTTAATATTCTGCGCATAAATCCCGCCGGATGAACTTCGCCTGTCTGACCACGTCAGAATTGACATCCCCTGTTCGGTTATATTACTATTGAAACCAACTTTCTCGCTTGTATTTGAGCTTGCAGTCAATATCGAACCGCTCCACCCGGTAACTCCCGCTGGTCCGGTACTAAACGCTTTAATCAGAGAAACAATACTCCCGAACTGCGATTCGTTAAAGGATACAATTACGTTGGTATCTTTTAAATAAACTCCCATATCGGAGATAGTATTATTATCCATTGGTTTGAACTCGATGCCGTTATCCGTCCATAGTCGTTGCCCCGTAGCGTCAATCTTCTGCCCGTAAAGTCCGCCGGCTAAAGTCTGACCTGAATTTGACGGGCTCCAGAATACAAACGTTTCATTGCTAACCGGATTAACCGCACCAACAGGGTTATAGTTGTTCCTGCCGGATTGTGTTGAGAGCTCTGTGCCGTTCAACGGAAATAACCTTTGCCCGCTTGAATTAAACCTCTGAACATGTGCCGACATGAGATTATTCTGGTCGCGGTCATCATGCCAGCAATACAGAGCGCCGTTGTTGCCGTCAGGGAAAATCAACGGGTTGTAAAAACCTGAAACTTGTCCAAGGCTGTAAACTGTATCCTGCGTGGAGTTCCACACCGGTGTACCTGCTGAAGAAAATTTCTGTGTGTATAGTTTATAATTCTGAGGATTAAGGAACGTACCCGAGTAACCCGACCATAGTAAAATTACCGAACCGTTATCCGAGGCGATAATTCCTGACCAGTCATAATTTTCCGGTGGACTCCCGCTTAACTTTATTGGTGATGAACCCCAAACTTTATTACCTGACTGATCTAATTTTTGAATCGCAATCTTCTTCGGAGTTGAAATGTACATCCAGGTAAAAACGTAATTCCCGTCTGAGGTAACTGCGATTTTAGGGTTCGCCTGAAATATATTTGTTGAATCGGTTAATCCAATCCCGTTTGGACCCCAATCGAAATTTCCTGACGGACTGATTTTATATGCGTAGGGATTAATATCCGATCCGGCACGCATATCGGTAAAAACCAGAATCGCATTGTCGTTTGCATCCACTTTTAAATCGTAACCAACTAATGAACTATTTTGCGGATTTGAACTTATCAGCAACCCGTCCTGTGCAAATAATTTTATACCTTCCGGAGATAACCGCTGAAGGTAAACAGCATAAGAACCGTTGCGGTTATCAAACCACGATATATAACAACCTCCATCCGATGTGGGAGCAACTAACGGAAGTGTTTGCTCGCCGGTCAGATTGCAAATCTCGAGGTTAATTGCAGGGTTTGATGACCACTGTGAAACAGCTATTCCTGTGAACGAAAATAAAATAATGAAAGATAATAGTATTCTCATTTTAAAATTGTTTACCTTATAGTAAAAATTTTAATCAATTATTAAAATCTAATTTCAATCCAGATTGACACAATACTAATTGTCAATTATTACTGAAATCCACAGAAAAAATTTTTAGATTTTAACATGATTGAATTTTAAATGGAAAGATTTCAGATCTGTTCAGATGCTATTTTTCGTTCACATGGTTTCACTGACATATTGACCAAACGGAACAACATTTGATACGCAATAAAAAAAACCGGTTGAACAAAGCTCAAATCAACCGGTTCTCTGAAAGTAAAAATCGCACCTGGACGATTATCAATTTACTTCAATATTACAAATCTCCTTATGCTGACAAATTCATTGCTGGTCAACTTATAAAAATAAATCCCGCTTGACAGGCCGGAAGCATCAAACGAATATTCGTATCTCCCCGGTAACATATTCCCGTTTTGCAATATCGCTACCTCTTCACCCAATACATTGTAAACCTTAAGCGAGACATTACCGTATTTGGCAATATCAAATTTTATTTTTGTAACAGGGTTAAATGGATTAGGATAGTTTTGGTAAAGGAAAAACTTATCCGGAACTTCGCTTCCGAGCGTTTCAATGCCAACATTAACTGTGTCAAAGATTGCAATTTGATTTATCGGATTGGATAAATTTACCGTGAATGATGGGTTCGTACCATTATAAGATCCCTCTCCGCTACCGTACCAACGATTGAAATAATAGGTTTTTCCATTGTACTGAACCTGTGTAGGTTCGACACTGACAGTTACAGATGAACCCGAATCATGGAACATATTACCGTTGACAATATTTGCCGGGATACCACCGGGGTTCACGGCGCTTAATATTTTAAATTGAGTTTTATAGTTTGCAGTGTAATTACCCGTTGACGAGTTAACAGTAATAGTTTGTTGATTAGTGGTAACGCCATTGTTCCAGTTTTCGAAAACGTGTTTAACATTCCCTACTGTATGAGTTAAAGGCGCTTCAAGATTCTGTTGACTTCCGATATCCCATGCGTATAGTTGACTCATAGTAAAACTCGAACCGTTAATAGTGAACGGAATTCCGCCTTTATTGGTACCAATCTCAACGAAGTTTTTCCCTACCAGATAATTTACAACAATTTTTCTGGGACGGTTAATTGAGTTAGTACCGGTTACAATAATTTTATACAATCCGGCAGGTACTTGTGCACCGGATGAAACGTTCATCGTAACCGATCCGGGGAATGAACTTATTGTATTGCCTGAAGGAAATGATACATTGATGTTATTGTTTGCGGGTTCAACTTCAGCAGAAAACTGTACAGGCGAATTGTATCCTTCTGCAAAATACGGAATGTTTATATTGAATGACTCCGAACCTGCCTGTCCGAGCTCCACAATTCTGTAGCCCGGATCCGGAATAAGGGAATATGAACTGATGGATGTTGCTACATTTAGTACTTCTTTATCGGGAGCCTGTGCCCAAACGTGAACTACAATTTTTGACGGATCCCAGTCAGGGTGCATTTTAAAACGCTCTTCAAGTATCACAGTATTACCCGGTTTAAGTAAAACTTGCCTGCCGGAAGAAGACGGCAACATCTTACGCATTACATGTGGAAACTCCGTTTCACCATTTGTGGGAGGCGGGTTGATATTTGTAATTAACGTTTCGATAACGTTCATGTAAACAGTTACGAGCGGTGAACTCATCATTTGTTCACAATAAATTACCGCTGTTACTTTAACCGAGTCACCTTGAACGCTGTCTAAAACAGTAATGGCAATCGGGCTGAGAATATTCTTTCTTGAATTGAGATTTGCTGCTAACCAAGATCCGGAATATTCAATTTCGGTTGTTCCATCCATAAAGCCATTTGGGATAGCATTAACACCGTAAAAACTACGCCTCGCATTATTATCCGCCGAGTTATGGTGATACATCGGGTCATTTCCGGGCGACGGCCAGTTCATGTGATAATAAACCCTCAAAACTTCTTCTGGATTTTGCGTTGCAAACCAGTTATTGAACGCAGGATTTAACGACGCACACGCACCGCAGGTGCTACTTGTGAATGCTTCAATATAAACTAACCGATCTCCGGGATGAACCCCGGAGACGGTAACAAAGACAAAGAACAACAGCGTAATAAAAATCTTCATGGTTGTATTTAAATTTTTTGAAAGTAAAACCCAAATTTAAATTATATAAGTCATTTAATTTGTAATATAAAATTTCCACTACAGGTTCGCCAGAAGTGCAAGGTTCAATTAATTAACTCAAATTAGAAATTGCGTTATGGTATATTTGTGAATATTTCTGAACCATACAACGACACAAAAATTTGACTAACCAATTGAAAGTTTCCGAAATGGCCGAGAGCCTGCTCGGATCTCACATTCAAAGAATCTCAAACGAAATCAGTGACCTTCAAAAACAGGGAAAAAAGATTTATAATTTTACCGTAGGAGATTTCGATCCGAAGATTTTTCCGATACCGGAGTTGTTAAAAGAAAAAATCATTCAGTGTTACAGAGACGATATAACCAATTACCCCAGAATCAATGGTACACCCGAACTGCGTGAATCCGTCAGCAGGTTTATCAAACATCGCGAACATTTAGATTATTCACCTGAGGATATTCTGATAGGTTGTGGTGCAAGACCGATTATTTATGCGATATTCCAAACTGTACTCAATCCGGGAGATAAAGTAATCTTGCCGGTTCCGTCTTGGAACAATAATCATTACACGCACCTTGCCCGCGCCGGGAGAATCGAAGTTGAAACTTTACCTGAAGAGAATTTCATGTTGAGAATTGAACAGATAGAACCCTTCATCAAAGAAGCATCTCTACTGGCGCTATGCTCACCGCAAAACCCGACCGGAACCGCATTCGGTGAACAAGACCTCATTAAAATTTTTACCCGGATAGTTGAAGAGAACAAAATGCGCATAAACAAAGGAATAAAACCTTTGTATGTAATGTACGATCAGATATACTGGATGCTTTCCTATGGCGCGACAACTCATTTCAATCCTGTTACATTGATTCCCGAGATGAGGGATTATACAATTTTCGTTGACGGAATTTCAAAAGTATTGGCTTCTACCGGAATTAGAGTTGGCTGGGGATTCGGACCTTCAGGTGTTATTGACAAAATGAAATCTTTTATTTCACACATGGGTGCATTTGCACCTAAAGCTGAACAAATTGCCGTTGCGGAGTACCTTAATGAAACTAACGAGGTTAACAAATACATTGAATGGATAAAGGCAACTATCAACTCAAAGCTTTTAAAAATCTATAACGGCATCACAGCATTAAAATCAAAGGGATACAAAGTAGATTCGATTGCACCGCAAGGCGCAATATACCTAACCGTACAATTTGACCTTCATGGTTTTAAAACTCCTTCAGGAAAAGCATTGAACTCAACCGGTGATATTACGACTTACCTGATGAATGAAGCGCAACTCGGATTAGTACCGTTTTACGCGTTCGGCTCTAATCAGGAAAGTACCTGGTATCGTCTTTCGGTCGGGACCTGCCGGGATGATGACATTCCTGTTGTGATGGAAAAACTCGAAGCTGCTCTCTCGAAACTTTCATAAAAGCTTTAGGATGTTCATAGATTACGCAAAAGTAAAAATCCGATCTGGTGATGGTGGAAACGGCTGTATCAGTTTCCGGCGGGAGAAATTTGTTCCGAGAGGTGGTCCTAATGGTGGAGACGGTGGTAAAGGTGGAGACGTTATATTTAAAGGTAACGTTAACATTTCAACATTGCTTGATTTCAGGTATAATAAAATTTTCAAGGGCGGTCGCGGTACGCACGGAATGGGTGGAGACAAAACAGGGAAAAACGGAAAAGACGAGATTGTAATGGTGCCGCCGGGATCGGTTATAAAAAATGCTTTAACCGGTGAAACTATCGGTGAAATTTTGAACGACGGTGAAGAACTCCTCGTAGCTAAAGGTGGTATCGGCGGCAAAGGAAACGCACACTTTAAATCTGCTACTAATCAGGCACCAAGGTTCGCCCAACCAGGTGAGAAAGGTATTGAACTCGAAATTGAAATTGAACTGAAATTAATTGCTGACGTTGGATTGGTCGGGTTTCCCAATGCGGGAAAATCAACCCTCATCGCAAATATCTCCGCTGCCAAACCTAAGATTGCAGATTATCCGTTTACCACACTCGTCCCGAACCTCGGAATTGTGCGATACGGAGATTACGATTCGTTCGTCGTTGCGGACATCCCGGGCATAATTGAGGGCGCTTCCTCAGGTAAAGGGCTGGGGTTGCAATTCCTCAGACATATTGAACGAACGCGGATTCTTGTATTCTTGATTGATGCAATTAATATCGAGTCGGGAAAAGTGAAAAACCCACTCGACGAATATCTGATCCTCGTAAATGAACTTGAAAGATATGATGTGAACCTTACGCAAAAGCCTCGTTTAATTTGTTTTACAAAATATGATGCAATAAATGAAACTACAAAAAAACTAATTTCAAAGATTGAAACTAATGTTCCTGCTATTGGAATTTCTTCAGTCTCGGGATACAATATTAATAAGCTTAAAGACCTCATCTGGAAACTTTTAATCAAAACAAAGGTTGAGGATAACGAAATTAAATCAAATCAATAAAAAATGAAAAAGAAACCGTTAATATTAATTTCAAATGACGACGGTATTGAAGCTGATGGCATTCAGGCGCTTTGGCGACAGTTAAGGAAATTCGGCGATGTGGTTGTGGTAGCTCCGCTAACACAACAAAGTGCGGTCGGACATGCGATTACAACGTCAAGCCCGATAAGGGTTAGAAAAAACCTGATTGACAAAGGGTTTTACGGATATGCGGTGGAAGGGACTCCGGCTGATTCGGTAAAACTTGCTGTCCGGAATTTACTTATAGACAGGAAAATTGATTTGCTTGTCTCCGGGATTAATCAGGGGTCAAATACAGCAATTAATGTTATATATTCTGGTACTGTTTCGGCAGCAACGGAAGGTACGGTGTTAGGTATTCCATCAATCGCAGTGTCGCTTGGAAGTTTTGAGTATAAGAATTTTGAACCTGCGGCAAAGTTCGCATCAAAGTTGGCTAAGGTAGTTTTGAAAAGGGGATTACCTAAAGGCGTTCTGCTCAATGTTAATGTCCCCGCGTTACCCGAATCGAAAATTAAGGGAGTCCTTGTAACAAAGCAGGGTAAATCAGATTGGGAAGATTGGTACGAAAAGCGACTTGATCCGAATAAACGCGAGTATTACTGGCTCGCAGGAAAGATGCTCAATGGTGACAACTCCCGGGAATACGACCATAAAGCAATTGTTGACGGTTTTATTTCTGTTACACCTATTCATTACGATCTTACTGCGCATAAACTTCTGGATGAGATTAAAAGCTGGAACTTGAAAAAATAAAGCTATTCCTCTTCGGCCTGATTCAATAGTTCCGGTCTGTACTCAAAGTGCATGGTATCGTAATGAAACCATTTTCCTCCCCAGATGAATCCGTACTTCTCAAAGATAACGACGATTTCAATGGGGATTTTATTTCTATATTGTGTACTGTTGTTCCATTTCCAGTAATCCGAGTATTCCGTATTTATATCAATTGCCGTTCCGAATGCGTGCGTTGAGAGACGATTTGTACCAGCAATATTCCGCCAGTTGAAGGTTCCCCCTGTCCGGGCTAAGTATTTATGGAATTCCGCAGGCAACTGTGATAACTCCTCAGAAATTTTGTTGAGTTTCTCGGCAACACCATTGACTGTATTCACCTTGACAGTCGTTCCGCATATCCCGGGAATCCATTTGAGCGATACCAGGTTTTCATTGACCTGATCGGAGGAAGCGCCGTACATCTTTTTAAAAAACGGTTCAAACCTTATCCTGCCCGGTTCGAAATCTTCAGGTGGCGGTGAATCCCAGTCAACACCCGGAATGTATTCTTGAGACATCATATCTTCAAGGTCAGGGTTATTTAGTTTCTCTTCGTGTGTCTTGTCGTAGCCGTCATCATATACCATGACTGTCCCGTCTTTCCAGTATAAATTGTTACCGTCTGCTGAATCCAGAAATTCAGGATATGCGACGAGTAACCTTCGCAGACCCTGGGGAATCTCGGTATTCACATGAACAACTTCCGTTACTTCCATGACAACATCAGTTGAATCATGTACTACTTCGAGAGTCGATCCGTCACCTGAATTCTCTGCACATTGAAAATTCAGGATTACCAAAAATACAAACAAAAGTTGTGACATAAATTCTATTCGTAATTGAAGATATTTTTTAATAATTGGAAGTTAAACATAAAAATTAAAACTCTCTCAAATGTTTTTAGGCAAGTAGAATATGTTTAACTTGCAAAAATCAATCTTTATATTTGACACTTCAAGGCTACCAACTATTAATCTATCTTTTATAAATGTCATATTTTGAAATCAACTATCCGCACAAGTTAGGAGCTAACAATGCATGTGAAAAAATCCGATCGCACTTAAAAAAGCTTAATCAGGAATATAGCGATGTCATCACGCAAAAGGTAGAGAACTGGAATGGTAATCACGGTAAAATTGACGTTGGAATCAAAGGGTTTAAAATCAGTTGCGATATAGAAGTAAACGATGAAAGTGTAAAAATATCGGGTGACCTGCCCCCTACGTTATTTTTTTTCCGTGGTAGTATTAAACAAAAGATTGAAGAAGAGCTCTCTGAAATATTAAGTTAGACTTGAAATCGGGTATAACCGGTTTCAGACGATGAGCTGAAAAATTTTTCGGAGAATTTAAATGGTTTTAAACATATTAATCTAACAATAAAGTATGAGAAATTTATTACCGGTAATAATTTTAATTTTTTTATTTTCCGCCTGTGGAGATAACAACGGGGAAAGATCGGGCGAAAATCAACCTAATTCCAACAATACTTCATCCGGTGAAAAGAATGTTCAAACTCAGGTTGAACTTAACCAAAAATCAGTTGAGGAGATTGAAGCTGAACTGAAGGGGAAATGGGTTTCCGCAGACGGCGGAACGGGATTTATTCTGGGAGACAATGGTAATATGACCTCATTGGATCCCGGCAAAATAAAATATACCGGATGGAAGGCGGATGGTAACTTCATCGGAATCTCTTCAATGCAAAAAGACGAAAACGGGAATGAAATGGAGGTTCAGAAGATTTACACGATACTTGAACTAACAGATAACTCCCTCATACTTATGGACGGGGAGGGAAACGGGATGAAGCAGGAATACAGAAGACAGTAATCCCGGATTGGATTTCAATATTTCAATAATATTTTTAAACCAAACTTTAATGCAATTACTAAAATTAAATTTTTCAGTTTTACTTTTGTTTGCAGTTTTAATCACAAGTTGCGGGGATAAAGGAATGGAAGAAAAAAAGCTCACAAGTACAAAATCAGGTTTAAATTACATTGATATCACCGAAGGCACGGGACGTAGCCCAAAACCGGGGGATACAGTTATCGTTCACTACACAGGAAGATTTCCTGATGGTGTAAAATTCGACAGTTCGATTGATCGCGGGGAACCTTTCCGTTTTGTTATAGGGCAAGGCCAGGTTATTCCCGGATGGGACGAGGGTATAATGTCTATGAAGACCGGCGGTAAACGAAAGCTAACCATTCCTCCACATCTCGCCTATGGTGAAAGTGGTGCCGGTGGGGTTATACCGCCAAACGCAACTCTCGAATTTGAAGTGGAATTGATTGAAATAAAATAATCCATTCTCTCGGGTTCGCTGTTAAAAAGTCTTTCGAAACTGAAAGGCTTTTTTATTTACTAAAGTTAAAATTCATGGTTTTAAAAGAGGTATAAAATTCGTAGATTTAAAAAATAAACTGTTAAAATGGAAATAATAATATTAGTTGTTCTCGCCATATTCATCATAATAATATTTTTCAAAACAGCGAGGGTAGTTCCGCAAAAGACTGTATTCATTATCGAGAGACTCGGAAAGTACAGTAAAACGCTAGACGCTGGTTTTCACATTCTCATCCCCTTCATTGATGTAGTAGCTTATAAACATTCGATGAAGGAATTGGCAATTGACGTTCCGCCGCAAACATGTATTACAAAGGATAACATTCAGGTAGAAGTGGATGGAATACTTTACGTTCAGATAATTGATCCGGTTAAAGCCTCATACGGAATAACTGATTACAGGTTCGCCACGGTACAGCTTGCGCAAACCACGATGCGAAGTGAGATTGGAAAGATTGATCTCGACAGAACTTTCGAAGAACGTGAAAGCATAAACTCGTCCATTGTGTCTGCAATTGATAAGGCGTCTGATCCATGGGGTTTAAAGGTTACAAGGTACGAAATCAAGAACATCATTCCGCCAGCAACCATCCGTGATGCGATGGAGAAACAAATGAGAGCAGAGAGGGAAAAACGCGCGATCATTGCGGAATCCGAAGGTGAGAAGCAGGCGAAAATAAACCGCGCCGAAGGTGATAAACAGGAGGCCATTGCACGGTCAGAGGGTGAAAAGATGAAACGAATCAATGAAGCACAGGGTAGAGCTTCAGAAATTGAAAGTATTGCACTTGCAACAGCAAACGGTATCCGTGAAATTTCAAAGTCAATTAACGAACCGGGCGGAGCCGAAGCTGTTAATCTCAGAATTGCTGAACAATATCTGTCCGAGTTCGGTAAGCTGGCTAAAACGAATAATTCAATGATTATTCCCGGCAATATAAGCGATGTGGCCGGAATGGTTGCGTCACTCAGTAAGGTTTTCAGCGAAATGAAAACTAAATAAGGAAAACTTTTAAACATCCTAAAGTACAATGTCAGAAATTACTTCACTTGGATTATTTTGGTTTATTCTTGGAATAGTTTTTCTTATAGCTGAACTTTTTTTACCGGGATTTATAATTATGTTTTTCGGTGTTGGCGCTTTGATTACCGCTTTGCTTACACAATTCGGGATTATTAGTTCATTCAATATTCAGATTATTGTATTCATTGCTTCGTCTGTTATTTCGCTCCTCACTTTCAGAAAGAGATGGAGCACTTACTTCTCAGGCAACGTATCGCATAGGCTAGGAAAGAATGAATCAATTGATGACATAAAAGGTAAACGTGCGAGGGTAATTAATACAATTACTCCGGGTGGGATTGACGGGAAAGTCGAGTTTAACGGAACTAATTGGGATGCCGATGCGGAGGAAATAATACAATCCGGTGAGATTGTCGTTATCGAGGCCAGAAATAACCTACGGTTAATTGTAAAGCGCTCAACAGCGAATTAAAATAAGGGTAAACCGGAATCTGAGTAGCTTACCTTTAGAGCAAATTTCGGGTTAATTGTAAAAATAATTTTATTGACTAAAGAAAAATTCTGGAAAATTATAAGTTCAAAAAAAGGGTTCGCCGGAAAGTGGATAGACCTTGATTTAGATACGATTGAATTACCCGACGGATCAAATATAACTTTTGAAGCCTTACGTTATCATCGAAACGGAGCGGCAATTGCCGCTGAGAATTCCGAAGGGAAAATAGTACTGATAAAAAGTTACCGGTACATAAATGATTTCACCGGTTGGGAACTCCCTGCCGGCACTGTACCTCCTGATAGAACCCCTGCCGAATGTGCTGTAGAGGAACTGTTTGAAGAAGCAGGATGTAAAACATCTTTGAGTTCGCTCAAATTTCTCGGAGATTATTTTCCGTCAATCGGATCATCAAGTCAGCTTTTCAGTTGTTATTATACAAATGACGTTGAAGTTGTTACCGATAAACTTGATACCAATGAAATTTTAGACCGCCGATGGTTTTCCAAAGATGAGTTAAGAGAAATGATTCTGAGAAATGAAATCAAGGACGGATTTTCATTGTATCTCTTAATGCGGGTACTTTTTCTAAAGTAGATAAAAGCAGTTTGATATTTATCCGTTACCTGAACTTGCTCTTCGTTTTCATTTATTATTACTACCAGTTGTAACTTCTAAAAGGAAGTTTAAGAATAAACTGTATCCATATATTTACCGTTTGACTAAACTATAACCGTAGTGCATCAGACACCTTTCTCAAGGTTGAGCTTACCGAGATCACCATGCCGGGGGAAATTTAAAAATACATAAATTATAGCAATCAGGACGCTCACTGAAGCGTACATTATATTTGAGTTAATAAATAAATTGGTGGTAATGCTGAAAAGTCCGCCAGTTTCACAGATTGCGAAAGAAATGATGTGAGTGGAAAAATATTTGTTGATAAAATTTTTCGAGTTTACTTTGCTTAATAAAGCCTTACGTATATAGATCGAAACTATACACATGGCAGTACAAGCAATGAGCGAAATCAGGTTAAGAATTGCAAAGTCTTTGTTAACGTAACTTGCAGTAACGAACAAGCCTGCGAGATAGGTTATAAAAAGCGCAACTATTATCACGATACCGATAATCTTAATCCGTCTTGAGAGGACAGAAAACCTTACTTCTTCGACAAGTGATACTTCTGAATTCATAAATAAAATTGTTTGTAAGTCAAAATAATATTATTTTTAAAAAAATACTACTAAAACAATATGAAGACACGGGGCTCGGCTAACTCATCAGAGCTTCTACCGGAAGACAAAACCGATTTCACTTCACGCATCAGACCAAAGCGATTCGACGATTTCACAGGGCAGAATAAAACCAAGGAAAATCTGAAAATATTTATTGAAAGCGCTAAGGTTCTCGGTGAATCGCTTGACCATATTTTGTTTACCGGTCCGCCGGGTCTTGGAAAAACAACCCTCGCCAATATCATTGCAAATGAACTGGAAACACAAATAATCTCTACCTCCGGACCGGTTATTGAAAAGCCGGGTGACCTTGCCGGAATGTTAACTAAATTGAGGCAACATGAAATTCTCTTCATTGACGAAATTCACCGCATTCCCAAAGTTGTTGAAGAGTTTTTATATTCCGCAATGGAGGAATACAAACTCGACATCATGATAGATCAGGGACCGGCAGCGCGAAGTATTCCACTAAAACTGGAAAAGTTCACCTTGATTGGCGCTACCACAAGGCAGGGATTACTCTCATCTCCTATGTTGGACCGTTTCGGGATTACATGTCATCTCGATTATTATAAAATTGAAGATTTAACCCAAATTGTAAATCGATCGGCAGAGATTTTGCAAATTGAAATTTCCAAATCCGGAAGTATCGAAATTGCAAAGCGGAGTCGCGCAACCCCGAGGATTGCAAACAGGCTGTTGAGACGAACACGTGATTTTGCAATTGTAAAAGGGAGAGGAAAAATTGATAAAGATATCGCAGTATATGCATTGGAATCCCTCGGAGTTGATGAATTCGGTCTTGATAATATTGATAAAAAAATTCTTGAAACAATTATTCTCAAACACGATGGCGGACCAGTAGGTCTCTCTACGATTGCTGCATCCATTAGTGAAGATCCGGGAACCGTGGAAGAAGTCTATGAACCATTCCTGCTGATTGAGGGTTTTATTAAACGAACTCCAAAAGGCAGAGAGGCAACACAACTTGCTTATAAACACCTCGGTATTACTAAAAAACAAAATAAGGAACAACACCGGCTGTTTAATGACTGATCTGCGATTTTTCACATGTAGATTTCAGAATTAAATTTATTTTTTACAGGATATTTTTAAAGGCTTTTTAATGCAATAAAATATTATGAAAAACCGTTTCGCATCTCAAACATTATTTGTAACTGGTTTCAGCGTTTTGCTCGGATTATTTGTAAACTGGCTTAACCCAAACGGTATTCCTTTAGTGATGGACGAAAGTCGTTATTCAACCGAACAGAGCGATAAATTAATGCAGGATTTTATGAATAATCCAACCGATACCACATCAAAAGAAAATACAAACCTTATTCAGAACCCAAATCTTACCGAAGAAGGATTTGTAAAACCTCAAAACATTAAACTGGATTTTACAAAGCTCCTGCACGAAAAGAATGCGCTTTTTATTGATGGTCGTACCGAAGAAGAGTATAAACTCGGCCACATTCCTGGCGCAATTAATATTCCATACGTTAATTTTACGGCTCTAACGAACGAAAAAAAACTTGAGATAATGGATAAATATAATAAAGACGGCATTATAGTTGTGTATTGCGGCGGGGGTGATTGCGAAGTAAGTATTGACTTAGCGTATGACATCGCAAAACTCGGTTTCACCAGTGTAAATATTTATCTCGGCGGTTGGAAAGAGTGGACTGAAAATGGTTTAAAGGAGGAAAGGTAAATGAAAGATTTTCTGTCCAATAAATTTTTATTGCTTACGATACGAATTATCATAGGCGGAATTTTCATTTACGCATCAATTGATAAAATTTCTAATCCTGCGGATTTTGCAAAAGCTGTAAAAAATTACGATATGTTGCCGCTTTCACTTGTAAACTTTTTTGCAATTGTGATTCCCATGATGGAACTGGTTGCCGGGTTAATGTTAATTTTCGGGATTTATAAAAAAGGAAGTGCAATGACAATTACTGTTCTGCTTTTATTGTTCCTCGTTGCGCTGATTCAAGCAGCGATTAGGGGGCTTGATATAAACTGCGGATGCTTCTCAGTTACTGATACTTCAACAAAATCAGATCTTATCATCAGAATAGTTGAGGATGTGTTTCTGCTTGCCGGGGTATTAATTATTTTATTTTTTCATAAACCTCACTCTGAGAAAATTCCCCTTGAATCCGAGCATAGTTAACTGTATCTATCAAACCGATGTCACGGAATTTTGATGGATTGCAGGATTATTAACTAAATTGTCATGGATTTTATACGTAATTCAAAAAACCTTGTTCAGAATCCCTTTATCTTATTAATACCATTTTCTTTGTTTTAACAAAGTTCTTCGCTTCTAACATGTAAAAGTAAATCCCTGATGAGAGGTCATTACCACTGAACTCAACCGTTACCTCTCCCGGCTGGTAATTCACATTGTTGATTAGAGTATAAACTAACTGACCAAGTACATTGTAAATTTTTAGGCTTATATTGGTCGGTTCAGGAACAGAAAACTTTATCCTTGTTGTCGGATTGAACGGGTTCGGGAAATTCTGACCGAGCGAATACGAAAGCGGTACCTCCGGTGGTATCGGTGGAGTTATTGTATCGAAATCAAGGTACGGAGCTGTAGTTTTAAATTCGTAACTCGTACCCTCCCGGGTAACCTGGTACGGATATATTTTAAGCGAGTCCCCTTTTTGTGGTAATAATCCCGGCTGAATTAAACGTGGCGCCCAGACATACTGAATATCTATATTTACAGAAATGAATAAATTCTTTGTCGTATATGCTGTATCGGGTATCGGACTGTACGATGATTTGAAAACATACAGCAACAATTTGCCACCGAGTGAATCTGATGTGGGATTCCATTGCCCGGTTGCAGGGTTTATGTCATTGGATTCTACAAAAGCGCAATTTAACTGCCTGTACCCATTTAAACCGGTAAGATCTGTCGTTCCGTAAACCCTGAACGGGACATTTGTCATATCCTGATATATATAAAATTTATCGCCTGAAATCTCCTCATCGAGATATCTGTACGCTAACTGCCCATTGTCCTCATCGAAAACTATCTTCACTATCTCTAACTCCTCCCAGGGTAAGCCTGAACGAACGTGTGTATAATAACCTATGCTCGGATATACCAACGACATTGACTCCGACTGATAGTCTCTTACTCTGAATGCCGATGCACCTTCAACGAACCTGTTATTCTCCGGTTGATACGACCAGCCATAATCCCGTGACTGCGAATTCGGACCAGGATCGCGAATTACTCCATGATTAACAATCTTTTCAACATCTATAAGTATCCCGTCAATAATCCGTGAGGAATCCTGTGCAGATGAATTTAGAGTAAACTTCAAACCTGATTTCAATACAGAAAATGATCCGCCGTTGTTGGTTGAACGGTGTATTGAATATGTCGTATCGGGTGTATCGTAAATTACCCTGTAAATTGCATCCCGTAGATATTCCTGACCTAACACTACCGGTACAACTCCAAGGTCACGACGGTTTGTTACCAGCGTATCCCCGTTCACAAAGCTAAACGTTGAATTGCCCGGCCGCCTCGGGATAACTGTAATCAGGCTGTTTTTTAATATACTGCGGTTTACCCTGAACCCTCTGCGAATATCAGGATTGCGGCTCACAGAATATCCCATTACAAGATAGGTATATTTCTTGTTGTACTGAAGCTCAGATACATTACCGTAATTTTCGGGAAACATGGTTTGGGCAATTGTCTGACTTCTGTTCAATCCAAAGTTCGGGAAATTCTCAGGTTGATTGAAACCGAATGCAGGAATTACCGGAACTTTAGAAAATTCGTTGTAATTTCCAATCAAAAGTGTATCGTAAATAAATCCTGTTTTATTCCTCTTATCGTATATTGCAATTAGTTTTATAATATTGGGGTTGATGGTAAACGGGGCGTTAAAATCAGGCAGAATTAGTGCATTTGTATTTACTTCGTAAATTTCGTATCCCTCAAATTCATAGATATTGGAATCGGAGCCTGCAAAGAACAAGGTATCGTGATAACGAAAACTTTCGGCAATGTCATCCCAAAGTAAATTAATTTCACACTTATCTCCCGGCAGGTGAGTTATACTTGATTTCACCTGAGGCGAAGGTGTAGAGTAAAAGGAATTAAATTCATTATCGTAAAATTTCTGCATTGCCTCGCTGTAGCGCTTTAACATCGTTACGGAGTTCAAATGATTGGTACCCACACGAACCATTTGAACACCTACAAGCAATTGTGTATCACCGGGAGAGATAGTAAAATCGTCTTTTCCGAAACCTATAAGTAAATATCGAGTACCGGGAGGATTTACATTTGTAATATTTCCTGTTAACTCGCCATTACAGTTTTGAACCGAGCCTTTGAACTCTGTCCAGCCTGTTCCGGTCTCAGGATCACCGGGATAAATAAACTTCGTGGGCGCACCAGTTAATGGATTTATCCACGGGGTTAAATCTTTTTTTACCCCTGACATTAAGTTATATGTTCCTAATGGTTCACCAATTGGTTCAGATTCACATGGAGGGTATGATCCACTAACATCCATAAATGTGCTGAAGCTCGTAAATGATTGATCAATGTTCGTGATTTTATCAACCATACCCTTTAAAACTTTAAATCCATATGCAGGCGGATACTGACCATATGAATTAGCAAAACCGGAACCATCATTAGGTTTTCCGTTATAGCCATAACCAAGTTTAAGGTTTGTATCGCACCCTATATATTCGTCTGAAGGATCTCCAATCTCCGGTAAAGTAAATAACGCTACTCGTGTTCTCTTCCATACTCTATCTGTATCTGTACTTTGATTAATTATTTTCCATTCAATAAACTGCGCGTCCGCTAAACCCGGATGAGTGTACGTCCAGGAGGTCCATCTAATATCAGCGAGTAGCAACGGATCCCTTACACCGCCACCGAATCCTTCACCTGCATTCCTTTGATCAACAAAAGCATCTGTCATCGCAATGAATGTTGTTTGATACGCGTTTGGTTTGCCGGGTATGTCAAGGTTAATATCGAAAACTCCGTTGTTGTTCACATCATTGTAAGGCGCTCCGTATGGAACCATTTTATACCAGTTCGCATAATCCGGATTCGTGCTGGCGTTATCATTAAACCTCACTAAATAAACTTTAAAATCACTATTTGTAATACCTGAATCGTTCATGATATATCCGGGGGTATATTCGCCACTGAATGAAGCGGTTACCTGAGCAAGGCTGTTACTTATGAAAGCTGAAATTGAAAGCCCGGAAGAGAAGACAGCAAATTTTCCGCTTTTATAAGGCCACTCAAGCCCCGGGATGTTGTTAGTTCTGTTATACTGATTAAAGATACCGGTGTTCTGAAACCATGATCCCATATTTGGTGAAAGCAACCTTACCCGCTGTATCTCAATCGAGTTGGGTGATATTAGAATGGTCGGTTTTCCGGAGGCGACAGCACTTGCATAAGATAAATACACGAAGAAAATAAATATTATTGTCTTCATGAGGGTTCTTTTTTTGTGATTTAGATTTTTTCAATGAATAAATCAAGGTATTTGTTAATCATACTATCAAGTTATAATCTGTTTGTCAGTCTAAATCGAAATACTATTCTTTTCAATCCTTAGGTTACAGACATAATTCCGAATTTAAATGTTATGTATTTTTAAAATAACATTTCATCGCATAGCAAAACCTAAAATTGTAATATTTTTTTAAATTCATTACATTTTACACTTGATATCTTATTACCAAAAAACGATTTTTATTATTTATATAACCATAAAATTTATTTAAGTAACAGGAAGTTTACATTTTTCAAATTAAATTAACGGAGGTTTCAAAATATGAATAAAATACCAACACGAGGTAAAAGTTTTACTTTCATTGGTGTGGGAATTGTAATCATTTCAGCAATCATGTTTGTCGTGTTTACTAATTCTCAGATTACCGCTTCACTAAGTAGCGATTCTCCTAAAATAGTATTCACCAATACTACATTTGATTTCGGGACAGTTCCACAGGGTCCGGAAGTATCTCATTCGTTTGAATTCAAAAACTCAGGAAGCGGTACATTGAAAATTGAGAAGATTACTTCTTCATGTGGTTGCACCGGAGCTACCAGCGGCGACAAAGATACATTTACGAAAGATGAAACCGGCGAAATAAAAGTTACTTTCAAAACTCAGGGAAGAGAAGGAAAACAGGAAAAAACTGTTCTGGTTTTCACGAATGATCCGGCGAATCCTCAACAAGTCCTTAAAATTACGTGTAACATAGATCCAAGTATGTAAGTATATTTGTTACGCAAGAATTTATAAAAAGCGACTCAAAAGTCGCTTTTTTTGATGTTTAAGAGCCGTTTCAATGTGCTTTTATTTTTTCAATCAATTGAAATTAAAAACGGACATCTATAATTAGAGATGTCCGTTAATCTTGTTGTTTACTTAAGTAACTTCCTGCCTTACTTCAGGAGTACCATTCGTTTTACATCAATAAAGTCGGCTGAGTGCAACCTGTAGAAATAAACTCCGCTCGATAGCACAGACGCATTGAAGTCTATGC